>JACLAB010010637.1_pt1 | contig 40830 bp, 42 predicted proteins | sample 8027921 | NCBI WGS metagenome assembly JACLAB01 (sample SAMN15725117, study PRJNA655200) | protist metagenome | isolation source: fluorescence activated cell sorting (FACS) single amplified genomes of... | place: USA: West Boothbay Harbor, Gulf of Maine | collected 2000-07-19 | reverse complement strand
AGATGAAGCTGGAGATACAGACAGTGATGGACAACAAAGCGGCCGACGACGAGCAATTCGAGAAGAACGATAAGGAGTACGGAGACGAAATCTCCCGTGTGAAGAACGAATTTGCGAGGATAAAAGAAAGGAGTTTCGAGGAAGCGAAAGCGGCGAGTGACGAGGCCAAGGCGAAAGCGCTCACAGAAGTTCTTCCCATCACAGACAACTACAACCGCGCGAAATCTCTGTTTATACCATCGGAATCTGAAAACGAGGACAACATAACGGGAGCTTACGACGCTATATTCGAAGAGTTCGAGCGGGTACTGCAAAAATTTGGAGTTGTTAAAGTGGAGGCTCTAGGACAGCCCTTTGACTTCAACTTCATGGAGGCGATTATGACGGCGCCATCTGCTGAGTACGTGCTATATATTATAGCATGGGTTGGCAGTGCACGCATGGGGCAGGTGATTCGTTCCTCCCTAATCGGGGTTCGACTGCCTTACAGTGTGATATTTTGAATTACCATTACCTCGTTCCGATTTGTGTTTTGTTGTGATCTCACTTTGAGTCAGTTACATTGACTCTCTGCTCACGTATGTACATACTAATTTAACCGCCACTCCCACCCATGCATACATATTTGTACAGATACGAGAAGGACGTCGTATGCACAGAGTACCAGGCTGGCTACAAGATGGGGGACAAGTGCATCCGTCCGGCCATGGTGGTCGTTTCCTTGGGAACCTAATATTCCCTTCGAAACATCCACACATAGACGTAATTGTGAAAACATTTTGGTAATACGAGTAATAAGAGTATAGAAACCAGCTTATTAATCTACCACGCATCAGGAACGTCTATCACTTTCTCTTCTACATCAACTATAATACTGCTCATATCTTCTTGGTGGTCTCGTAGTGGCGAACCTCGAAGTGCAGCAGACTGGGTGGCATCAAACGAACCATTTCCCTGCTCTGCTCTTTGGCGGGTTCTAAGGCTGGTAGTAGGGGAATGATGTTTTGTGTTAGTACGGGTGGGTGTGATTTGATGATGAATGAATCAGGGTGCAATGTACACAGATTCACATACCCTTGAAGCTCATGTCAACCGCATATAGCACGTTCTCATCCGGCGATGGCGCCCAGGTGATGCGGCTCTTGCACGGTAGTCCTGGCAGAAGGATGCCTAGGCACTCGATCTGCAGTACAGTATGGATTAAGTTCAATGTGAGTTTGATGATTGTGTGAAAGGACGGCAATTGCATAGAGCTATATCCCGCACAGCAAAGATCAATCACCTACCTGCACACCCCCAGGGAGCACTCGTCTATACAGGATATTGGCCTTTTCGTCGACCTCCTCCTCTCCGCCACTGCCTTGCACACCCGCTGCGGTGTCCGTGTCCAGGATTCTCGTGTCCTTTCCATGATCGCCGAAAAAACTGTAAGGTGTGTGTGTGGTTTGGAATGTAATGTAGGGTATTTGTGTATTGAAAGCAGCGTTGTTACGTTAGCGTGATGATAAAGCGAATAATTCTTGTGCTCTATGATGTGATGGATGCTATAGCGCCAATGCAGCTACGCTATAATGTATATAAACGTACATGGAAGGATCCTGTGCGATGGGCGGTCGATGAATGATGGTTCAGGGTGTGAAGGTTAAGTCGTTATCAGTTGGTTGAAGTGGTAATGGTGTAGAACTACCGCACATGCACATACATAAACGTGCATAAATACATATATACATACTTGGGCGATGGGTGTGCCGTCCAGCCACTCGTTGGGTAGGGGTGGCGCAGTGAGGGTATCTGATACCACGGTCTCTTGAGCCTCCACTAAGCCCTACGTACGGGCACGGATATGGGGGTCAGTGTGCGGTGGTAGCGTAGGCTATGAGCCATTCGTTTCAATATATTTATCTATCTACCCGTTAGTCATGCTATGCTTTACCGTCCGCTCACCTGCACCGCCTCGTTCCTATGCACGTATCTGTTGACGTTCTTGAGGTTGCCGATGCGCTCAAACTGCGCGAAGTCCTGGTCCTTGCTAGCGCGCCACATCACGTCCCAACCTCCCTCCTTTTCCTCAAGCTTTAGGGGCCTATTATTCAGCCTTTCCCTCACAACTATCACGTCTGTCAATCCCATCGCTACGGGAATCTGACCTAATCCCAGAAAATCCTCGAAATCCAGCGGAGTGTACGCAAATAACACGCGTAGCTTGCCATCACCATGGCGCAAAGATGCCTCTAAACTAAGTCCTCGCGGAGTAGGTGCCGGACCCCGTAGGTCCACATTTTGTAATGTGCGGATATTCCTCATTTTGCCGGCTCCAAAAGTCCCCACTTCCTTCTCCTTCAATCTTTCCGAGTCAAAAAGCACCTCGCAATCGGTACGTATCTCGCCCACCACGTACCCATTCTTCTGTCTCAACTCACCCGTCTCCTCATCATCCGTGAAGGTCACCTCCGTGTACATGTAATCTTCAACCTCGTCATCTTGCGGATCATACCCAGTCTGAAGCCCCTTCCAATGCCCCTCATTGTTCTTCTTAAACATTTCGAACTGTTGGCTGGCATATGAATAGGCATCATTCATGCGCAGCGATGATAGAGGCGACTTCCCAAGATGACGCAAAGAGAACTTTGACGGCACTGTGAAGGCGCACATCAAAGAGAGTGAAGCTAGCAGCAACGAAAATACCCCATGCATAGCCCAGTATTTAGTATTTGCTAAAAAAAACCGTCTCAGCGAAGAAATAGTTGATTTTTACCATCTTAGATTACAAATTTCCTTAAAAAAAAAAATCTTAAGTACAACTACATCCCGCAGCCAGTAAATCTGTATCGTGATTACATTCACAGGCGTGAACTGTTATGACTTTCCTTGTAATAATTTTTGTCTCATCGATCGATGCCTGCATGAGTCTCCCTCGTATCCATCCATGATATTGAGACTGTTGCATAAAGACGGGGGAGACTCGGGCAGGAGCAGAGGTAGTCGTGATGGTACTATTTGCGTATGGAAATTGTAATGCTCATATAAACACTATATATAATTTTCACATTGGATATTCTTCTTCTACTCCTCTACCTCAACACACATCATGCTACTGCAGCCCCTCAAATATGACCTTCTCATAGACTGGTACCCCCGCCGACGAAGCCTCTTGCACCACTTCTCGCACCCGCACACTGGCACTGAATTCCGACTCGTCCAGCAGCAGCTCTGGTGCTCCTAAGGCATGGTTGCGCATCTCCACGGGCAGTACGGTGCCATCAGAGCTCGTCAGAGGCACCTGCATGATGATAATTGTTATTGTAGGAGGGAGAATCATTGTTAGCTAGTGCAGTGGATGTATGGATGAAGCTAGGATTGGTACACCAATACATATACCAATCTACACATATGTACACACCCGGAGCCGCCAGATCTTGCCCAGGCACTCGGCCACGTAAACCTCCATCAGAGTTGTGGTGACGTTGCGCGCCCGCACGTCTATAGAGACGGGGAACAGCACGGATTTGGAGCTATCAGAGGGACCTTTGCCTATGAATATTTCGTGAATGGAAGGGCAGATATAAGTATGTTCGTTCACTTCGTATCAGATAGAAGTACATTGACACCTTTCGCATCTATCGCACGTCATGATACTCATACATCAGATGGAGCTGCATTCACACCTTTCATATGAGCCAGTAAACATAATACGACGTAGCCATGGTATAGAGCAATGGCCCTCAGAAGTTCACGAGTTGTAGTCCTTAAGCTCTCACCTGTGAGACCAAGGTCTAGCGAAGTCTTTGAGCTTGGTGCGCCTGCCGCCCTAGGGATGTGGGGGTTAAATAAAGATATGGATTACTTTGAGAACGATGCTAACATTGTGGGCTCATGGCAATCAAGGCCTTGATGAAACTACTACTCTACTACTCATGTGCGTACCACTCGGTGGTCGCGTATAAGTGCTGGGCATTGGAATCGAGCACGAACACTCTGTGCTGCGTCCAGTTGGTACCTGATAAAGGCGTTGTTTCGGGTTCAACATTAGTATACTAATTATACTGAACGTTCATGAATATCATAAATACAAGAACCAGACCTAACATACCCATACATAGCACGTACTAGAAGGCACCACAGGCACGCTGACCACTCCGCCTAGTCGCGCGTACGGTGGGGCATCCAGGATGGTGCTGAGTCGGTAGGTGTGTAGCAGCCGTAAGGAGTCCGTCGCGGTGCCTGTAGTGATGGTGACGTACGATATATGTTTGGGGTCATTATCAGAATACTAATTATAATGAACGTTCTTGATACCGAAGTATGTGGTAGAGTTGAGCTACAGTACACCCTTCACATCTATCGCACGTCGCAGGATGAGATAGAGCTGTAGTAGGCCTTTCATATGCACCACTCGGCACTGGATATGACATCAATGGTCAAAACACATAGCCCTAAAAGCAAAGTTCGCATCTACTCGCGTACCGCTATCGACGCTGCTAACGGAGGTGGCTGGCATCGCACCCCAAGGACTAGCGGCGCGGTCCGCTTGGGGAAGCAACTGTAAGGAAGGATACGGGAAGATTGGTGTCGTTCGGATTAGGCATTGCAGGTGTAAGGGTTGTACTCATTTTCACAATGCTGCAGAAGGTGTGGACATAGATATCCCTCCAAAAAAAAAACGAGGCGCACCAGTGACTGTGGGACTGCAAGGGGCAGATCGGCTTTCGGAGCCAACAGTAGGGTGGTGTCGAAGCGCAAGAGCTTTCCTTCCACTGTTGGCATCGGACACGATGTTGAGAGAGACGTTGTTAGCGCGATGGTTGCATGGCGTGCGTAGCGTGCTCATGATAAAGAGATGTGGCCGCTTGAGCATCCATGCGCATATGACGTACGGAGGGACACGAACGCTCGGCCCAGCGAGTGCGGATTGGTATTGAAGTAGTAGAACCTGCAAGGGTGGTATTGGGTAAGGATGTGAGGGCGATTTTATTAGTGGGATGACTTTACCACGTATACATCCAACCTCACACATAAACGTGCGCAATAACATATACGTGCGCTATACGTACTCAGCGTTTGCAGCATTACTGCTCACGGCCGCTGCGATGGTGGCGGCAGTGGTAGCAGCGGTCTGTAAGGAACCCACGTGGGCGGCGTCCCAATGGGAGTCTATGCCCAGCCCGGCTGGGCTCAGAAGAGAAGATAGAACCTGTAACGCCCGATAAATAGTCATAAGATTTAGGGGCCATTATTAGTATGACGGTTGTAACCTATGTTTCTTGAAGAGATTCAGTCAGTCCTCCAAGTCCACTACTCAACGAGCGCACCTTAACTGGAACGCCTACTTCGGATGCCACAGTAGGCTTGGAGATACCAGAGCCATCATTGCTTTGGAGCGGTACGCTGGATGGAAAGACGTACAGAGGATTGCTGTGGGTGTGGTCGTACACATTTCCCGCTGAGAGTGCGGGTATCAGAAGTCTCCACACCGCATTTGTGCGAGCATCAAGGAAGTACAGCATGTCGCACTCGTTGGCTGTGGTGGTTGCGGATACTTGCACAGCCCCGTGAGGGCCGAGATCGCACTGCACCGGCACCACGGTCAAGTCCCGTACCTTCTCCTGTACACCGGAGGAAGGCGAGAGAATCCGCTCCACCTGTGTGCAGGAGGGGTTGGCAGGGGACTCCAGGAAACCTTTGTCCGTGGTACTAGTACCATTCTGAATATCATCGATATTCACATGCAGATAACATCTGAACAGACCATATTCGCCCTGTGCCACATCGCTCCAATATATCGTACGGCGGAGGTGTGCCAGTGATGACCCGTCGTTTAGCTCCACATTGGTCTGTAGGGCTTCCTGCTGCACGTACGTACGTGTTTTTACCTGTAACGTGCGATAGATGTTTAGACCTGTATCAGTATGATGCTTGTTCTGTATGTTCATGCAGGCAAATAAAATCAATATAACAACATAAAAACTACGCACCTCTGGGAATGCTGTCTTCCGCACGGTCACTTGAGTGGTGCCACTACACAATTTGTCGGCCGTACACCCCTGACGAATATAGTACGTTTTACACCGGTTGCTGTGCTTGTTGACTGTTTGGCCCTGGTTCGTATAGTTCAGGGCAAGAAGAGGGTCGGTGTGAAGTACTGCTCTACCGTCACTGAGCCTGGTAAAATTCCTGGTAGACTGGTCGACTGGCACCTGGTAAGTCACGGCACTGCACTGACCACAAGCATCATTATTGTGCGCCACCTATCATGGATCGCGATATTTAGGGGGCCATTATTAGTATGGTGATTGTACTGTATGTTCGTAATATTGTAGGTGATAGATCTATAGCAGACCGTTCATATCTATCGCACGTTATAAGATGCGATAGACCTACAGTAAACCGCACATGCACCTCTCAGAATTGAATATGATGCCCATGGCATAGAGATACTCCCCTCTGAATACCAACCGCACGTCAATAGTGAGATATGGCCCCTTCACGAAGTCAATCAATACATGTTCGCACCTCAGTGCTGTTGTAGGTGTATCCTGGGCACTGGTGAGTGCCATCACACTTGTAAGATCCTCCGGAGTTACTGTCAGACATGTCTGACACATGGTCGAAGTGCAGAGAAAAGTAGGTGTCTCCAACGCAGGATCCACTGTCCGCACTGCAAGAACTAGCGGTGATCAGATCGCCATCGCACGCTTCAACTTCGCATATCTAGTATAAATAGATAATGAGATGTAAGCGTCAATATGGGTGCAATAGATAGATGAAGTGGACAATACATATATGGAATAGAGATGGAACCCTAAATCAAAAAAAGATAGTCACAGCATACGCATACCTGGTATAACTGAGTGGCCGACTTGGTGTCATACGCACTGAATGCGGGGCATGTCTGTCGCACGTTCGTCACAGTCGGGGATGTATGAGTGGTGGTGCCAGTAGAGACATGGTCGCCCACGAGGTGACGCACGTCCCTAGCTATGATGTCCAGAGCAAAGGGGTAGAACTGCTTGTATTGGAAGTCCACACCTTCGATACACGGCCGCATGGATCCGCTCTTCCGCACGTCTAAGGGCTGGTTGTGGATCCCCACCGCCTTACCACTGCTGGTGGTGAGCGTTACATCTCGGTGACTGAACCATTTATCGTTGGAGATCGCGGTACTGTTTGCACGCTGCGTGCGCTGTGCCTGTACTGCAGTACCACCAGCAGCCGCATCCGAGTGCTTGTTGGTGGTTCCGGGCTGCGTGAGCACGCATCCAATGCGGGTGCTACCATAATGGATAATGTTATCACATACCGCCCCGTTTACTAGCACTTCCTGTACATCAGCGGCTGCGTTTCCGAAGTTGAAACCAGTAATGGTTACCGCGGTGTAACCCGCTACTAACTTTGTCTTTATCTTTGTCACTTCATCTAGAGCATACACCCCTGATTTCGAGGTGAAATATAGCAGATTGGATTGGGAATAATCGTCAGCCCTCACTGCCCCATACACGCTGTCCTCGTAGGCGGAGGGAAGCACCTCCAGCTTGACGGGGCGATGGGTGGCGATATCACTACTGCTGGCACTGCCTCCACTAGTTGATTCCGTGTACCCGCTAGCGCTCGCACTGCTTCCGGATGCCCCTATTGAGTGGCCAGAAGAAGAGGCATTATTGGATAGTGCATGGAACACATCAGCAGCGGCAGTGCTAGTGCCTGCTAGGGTGATGGTGGTACCGTTGGCACTTACTGCATCTGGGCTGTCTACCAGAGCAAGAGGATAGTCGGGACCGAAAGGAATCTGCACCATGCTTTTGGGACGCAGATAATGCTGCTGCTGCACCAGGCTGTTGTACGTTCCCGTAGTGCGCAGCGCCCCTGCGGACGCGGATGAAGTGGTGAGTCTTGACTTTTGCCGGCTCTGCTGCTGCTGGTACAGCGCCTGGCGGGTCCGCTGCAAAGTGCTTGCCACATTGATAGCCGCAGGCTCTGTCGTCTCTCCCACCGATGCAGTCGGAGAGGCAGGGTAATCAGCCTCGGAGAACACTGTAGACGGCACTTCACGGATAGATAGACGTGCGTTATATGAAGCACTCGTTCCCTTCTCCCCTGTGTAAGTGCAGGAGGTTTCTCCGTACTTGCAGCCCATAAAGCAGCCGATGGTGTACGGGGAGTAGGTACTAGGTGGAGCCGTCTTCAGACAGCACTTCTCTGTATTTCTCCCACAGCCCGCATACGCGTTGATGCCCAGGGCATATCCGTTACTGATGTATGCCAGGGAGCCCACGGAGGCAGAAGTACCCGTGCTGGAGTCAATGTAGGCGTTGGTGGTGGTGGCGCTGCACTCAGTGGAATCACCTACGGGGCCAGTGATATAGTACCTGTACATGAACTCGTCTTCTACGATTTTGCCCTTGTAGCCGTTGCAATCGTCCAGACACATGGTAGCGTGGGCCCCAGTTGAGCCACATCTCAACATAGACAACCCCTTGGTGCCTAAAGGTCCATAGATCGGGAAGCCGTCGAGCGCCCAGCCAACCTGGGGACTAGGGCGGGAGTCTAGGGAGCCTAGCTGCAGAGCCTGCAGCCGCTTCTTCAGCGTGGTACTAGTGCTAGTGCCAGTGTTACTATCAGTATCTGCCACGGTCTCATTGATACTGGCGTCGGTGGATGCGCGGAGGGCCATCGCATTAAGTTGGTCCATGAGACACACGGGGGGCACGTGGTACTTGTACCGGCCCTCTAGATCCGCATAACCGCCGCATTTATCCATTAGGGCTGCGGCCACCGGCACTTCGTCTCCGCAGTACAGCACTCCATCCTGGGGACCATCTATGCTGCATGGGGAGTGTTTGTAGTATGGCCTGATGCTGTTCACATCAGAGCTAAACAAGATGGTGCTGTTGATAGAAGCGGGATATTTCTTATAACAAGTACTTGTGCCGATACTGTCTGCTCTGCCGAATATGCCAACACCATTCAAAGCCAATCCCACCTTCGAGCGGAGGCACTTGGTGTCCCTGGGTACGGTGGCAAAGGCGGGATGTAGAGGCACAACAATAGTTTCAGGCTGGTACAGGGCTCTCGTAGTGGTATTCCCACCACTGGTAGCACTGCTGTTCACGGGCCCCCCGCACTCCTGGTCCTGGCATTGTGAAAAGTGGTTAGGGCAGCCGTTCGTGGTGAGCGTACGCGTGCCCAGTTTTTCATTGATTATCTCTCGGTAATACCAGCTATCTCCACGGATGTGGCACTTATAGTCGGCGGCTGCCGCATCCACCCCACCATAGGGGGGAGACGGAGAGCGCCCCACAGCCTCATAAACAGCCGTGGCGTTGGTTTCTGCACTGATACTAACAGTGCTGTCGCTGCTGCCACTCGTGGCTTCAATGGCAGCAGAGACAGAAGCTCTACTGCTAAACGTGGTGATATTAGGATCAATCCAGGTGCTGTTGATACTGTTGTTGATAGTGCTATTCCCTGTGATTAATGTGCTTCCCCTGGAGAAATAGTCTCCAATAAGTCCGCGATCCTCGTACTTCAAATAGTGGCAGTGCAGCAGTGACACCACGCCTTCGCCGATGTCGCTAGTCTGGGAAGAAGTCACGCTCCCGTACGTCCGAGGGGGTAGGTCTGTGAGACGTACTCTATATACAGCTTTGCCAGGTAATGCAGGCCACACCTCTCTGAAGTCGCCTACAGCACCGTACATGCCAATGATGCCGTCGGTGACATTGTATGGGCGCCCCTCAAGAGTGCTTTCACTGTCGGCGTAGTAGTCGTACCTACAAATAGATTGGTGATGTTTGAGGGCAAATATTAGTATGATGGTTGAGTGCTGTAGCCATGATACTCTAGGATGTGAGAGAGCTAGCCCAGACCTTTCACATGACTCATCCAGCACGGAATGATAGCATTATAGAAATCTACCCCTCAAAATGCCACCATATTCCAAAACGTACGAGCTCACCGGGCCGGTTGTGGCAGGAGTGTAGGAGATCAGCTGAGCCCGCACCCCATCCCCGAAGCTGAACGGGTAGGATAACGGGTGTCGGCCCCAAACCACGATGTCCAGTAATTGCGTCTCGTTCTGCATAAATGAAACATGTACGAGTGAAGTATTGGGGTCGAGATGAATATGATGGTCATAATACTCGCACGTGAAGCAGGGCAATGACACCTAAAAAAACTTCGAAGACCTTACCTGCAGGCGTGGGGGATCCAGCTTCACCATGGATTGCACGATCGCATCAGTAATAGCATTACTACTAGTGCTCACGGATAGAGGCAGGTGGGCCGCGTGGGAGGCGTAGGCGCACGTTCCCAGACGTACAGACGGCAGGTTGGCCGCCGTGTAGGACTTGCCGTAGAAGGCCACACAGTCCGCGTCTCTGAAGCAGGGTATAGCGCAGTCAGTGCCAACACCTACCCAGTACCTGCGAGTTGGTGATATTAGAAATCATTTAGTATGATGGTGACGTACGATAAAATGATTGAGGGGTATCATTTTATCTAGGATGCGACCAAGCCTCACAGCGACTTTCATCTGCACCAGTGAGTACTGGATATATAGAGACCCAAGCCTCAAGTTCACTCATATGAACGCACTGATCCTGCTCAGTGCTGACTGCAACGCTCATTGGTGTACTTGATGAGCTATCCCTGCGACCAGAGCCCGCTCCTCGCTGTTCTAGCCCCACAGACAGAGTCTGCTCCGCCCTAATGGACGGCACCCCTTGCAAGTACTGTGGCCGCAGGATGCCGCTGAGCGTGATGTTCTCTCCCCCCTCGCTGCCAACGGATCCTTGGGCCAGAGGCTCTCCGGCTACTTCTAGCTTCAGCAGGTTCTGTATAAAGGTGGATGGTCAGATGTGAAAGGTGACATGAGAACAAAAGTTAAGTGGGATGGTCATAATATTTACACATCTCATAAAGCTACACTGCAGCTTTCACATGAGCCCATAAACATGAAATGGTATATCCATAATACAGAGAAACATCCCCCCAGCTCTCCGAAGCCCGACCCGCCCTCAACTTCCTCACCTGCACAGATTTGCTCGCCCAGGAACCGATATGGCCATAGCGCTCTTCATCTCTGGGGCTGGCTGCGCGAACGACGTCCGCTGCGGGTACAGAGGCTGACTGCAGGTAGTATATCCCCGCACTTTCGCATGATAAAGCTATGGAGGCTCTATTCCCAGGCAACAGTACGAGATGGTTCACTGCGTCAGACGCCCTCGCTTCGTCCAGATAAACCCCATCCAGTGCCAACAGCCATATTTCGCACGTATTATGTATGTGTGTGCCATTCACGCCTTCGTCACTGCTGTTGTACGCGGTATGAGCGGTGATCTTACTAGCCCGACCTGCGTTTACCCCTATCTCATCTCTCAGTTCTAGCTCTAAGTGTCTGTCTCCTGAGGCCACCAGTAAGTCCAGTATCACCCACTCCTTGGGCCGTACAGGACTACCCACTGCACCCAGAATGGGCTGGTACAGGCCATTGGTGAGCCACACGTCCTGGATACCGCCCGCTGGGACATGGCTGTTGGAGTTACTGTCGTATGCTGTAGTGGTAAATGGTGATGCTTGAGAGTAATCATGAGTATGATGCCTAGGTGTGATAGCCATAATACTCTAGAATGACACAGCTGGAGCAGACCTTTCATATGAACCATCCAGTATCCAGCATGATACTCAAAGTATCAAGAAATAGTTCTCAGGCAACTCTCGCTAATCTAATATACACATACGCACCGCTGCTGTTGCCACTGCTGTTGAATAGTTGCACAGGGCTTGTGCTTGTGTTGTACCTATGATGCACGATAGATATTTGGGGATTAATTAGTATGACGTTTATTCTGTACGTTCATGATACTCTAAGATGTGAAAGAACAAGATCAGACCTTTCACATGAACCACTCAACATTGAATACAACGTTGACAGTATAGATATACATCTATCGCACGTCAAAGCAGACCTATCGCATGAACCACTCATTCAATACAAATAGGTGTATGGATACAGTCCACCAACGCCCACCATACCATATCCTTACATCTGGCTGGCGATGTCTACCGCACTCCCTGCCTCTGCGTGCAGGCGGGCCAGAGACCACGCAGTGCTGAAATCGTCAGATTCTGGGGTGATTTCTATGGAATTGATCATTTGTGAGATGTCCTTGCCGTTCTGGCCCAACATTACGTGAGAGAACACGCATTCGTAAGTCTTCATGTTTATGAGAGTAGCCGGTAATGTCGCCGCATCGTTGAGAGGCTGTACAACGAACGCCCCCACAAGGCCTTCCATCATGTGTAAAGCCGCATTTTTCTTGTACCGCTTCTGTCCGCTATCACTATCTACAGTGTAGGCACTGCTGTAGGTGTTGGAGTGGTAGTAATTCACTCCAACTGGGTGGTTCACTGGCACAGTGAACCGGTACACCACGCTCTGATACAGCACTTCCTCGTTATCGTCCCTCATGGTGGCGGTGGCAAGATAAGCAGTGGCGTTGGTGCCTGCAATGGTAATGTTTTGGGTTTTCATAAGTATGAATGTTGTACAGTGTGCTCTTAATAGTCGAGGATTGATAGGACTGCATAAGGGACTTTTGAACCATGCAATAGTGAACACGATGCTAATGGCATAGATATACAGCTCTAAAAGTCTATTAATATCTGCTTTGCACGTACCTCCCACCCCGGTCAGACTATTGCACGGTCTGGGATTTGGGTCGTACCCAGCCGCACCATATCCTTCCTCAGGCGAGGGGGTCCCGCTGTTGGCTTCCACAAACGACGTGCCTGTGGAAGACAAGGAAGAGCTCTTTATGTTCGTAGAGCGCATCAAGTGCAGTCCCCTGATGTATATATTCGTGTCATTGGCTGCACCTGGTTCTAGTTTATTGATAAGTGTGATGGTAACTTCATCCCCCTGCCGCACATGAATAGAAGGGCCCGGCGAAGAGCATATTCCCTGGTGACAAAATGTACGCGCGTTATAGCTAAACAGGTTGTCGATTTCTATTCGTGATATCTCTACTGTCAATGTCACATCAAGCACTCCATCCGCCGAGCGTATTGTATGAACCGGCTTGTAAGGCGCGGAAGTAGGATTATTATACGTGCTTACTAGGCTGTATGGCTGAGTAAAGGGCGTGCCCTTAGTCAAATAAGTAGCTCCTCCGCTAGCACAACCCACAAAGTGTACCATAACCAAGACGAAAAGCAGCACATGCTTCATGCCGCACAGAGAGCACCCTGCGCTATATATGAGTACCATGGACTTTAAAGTGCTTTCAGTGCTTTACTATGTGTTTAAAATCCTGAATTACTGACAATTATAAGCTTGTTGTAACTATAGTACCACTCAAAGCCGATAATTTGGAAAATTTCTTCGGTTGAATCTACTGAACGTTTATAAACGTTCAGTAGATATGGTCTATTGAGCGTTCAGCGTACTTTCATTATATAAGATTATAAGATTACATTTTCTTCAAAGTTACAAATCTCCTAAGCCATTTCAACACTCCCTCCAACAATCTGTCCTCATTTCCATAAAGAAACTAACTATAAACTAACCGAAACTACTACTAGTAGTTTCTTTAGCTGACTATCTAGCTCTTCTCTTTCTTTGGAATCTCGTACATCTTGACAGGCTGGTCACCCAGCGTCTTCACTTTGGGCACCAGCACCGCCCTGTTTTGTCGAAGCAGCCGCTTGGCTGAAGAAGTAGATGAAATTAATGTAAGGGCCAATATGAGTATGAAGATTGTGTGTAATGGTCATGATATAGAGCTACATTGAATCAATCATATGTCCCACCAAACAATGTACAGCATAGCCATAGCATAGAGCAATGGTCCTCTGAAGTTCAACTTCCCCTACACTCACCACTTTCTATCTGCGCCTGCTTCTGATAGTTCTCCATGGCCTGTCTGTTCGTGCGCTCGAAGATGGTTTCCCTACCGTTGGGCCCAGACCCGCGGGGCTTCTCCTTACCTAGGCCGCTCAGTTCTTCCATGCTATTTACATGTAGCCGCTCTTTATTTATTTCTTGTAATTCTTGTTGTTGTTGCACCATTTCTTCAAGCATTTTGTTTTCGTTCTCTTTCTTCACAAGATGCTGGTATAATCGCCCCAATGCGTCACCAACTACTTCTTTCATCACCCTCATTTTTAAGGGCTGCAGCATGTCGCTAACAAACACTCCAGCCACGTTGCGGCTTATGCAAACCAAAGCGTTGAACCCGTCCAGTTCTTGCAAATATTTTCCGAGCATTTCCCCCACACCAAATTCACCATTGTCTTCACCTATAGAAATCACCTCTCCGCTCGAGTCTATTAGATTCATAGCGAAAGGAAGAACGTCGTCTGAATCCATCTCTTTCCCTATTATGTCCAATATCTCGATGGCTTGATCGGTGCTGTAGACCGTGGTCGCATGAGCTGTATACGACACATTCTTACCAAAATCAACAAATTTCGGAGAAGAAGAGAATACGTTGAACTCCTCCAACACCTTTTTCTTAGACATCTTCCTTGTATAGTGCACAATTAAGCCTCAAAGGTCAACGGCTTGGGAGACGTGCGATAGATTCAGCTATCGCACGTCACAGCATCGTTACAGGAATGGAAGATCTTCATCAAGCATTATCTGAGTATTACCTAAGTCAATTGATTTTGGAATTTAATAATCTATTAAATTTAGGTCACATCTATTTGATTTAAAGTTTATAGACCTTGAAAATGCAAGCTACGCCGCAGCAAGTGTCTGGAGGATCTCTCTACTCTCACAAGACTCGTTTGGGTAATTGGCAGGAGGAGATTGCCATCAGTGAGGCAAAATTGAATAACTTCCGTCAACGCAGCGAGACGGGAGCCTTGACTTTGCGTAAGCTGGAAATCAAGATGCAGAGGTGTAATGAGATGGTCCCTTTGTCCTTTTGTGAGGACGGCATGATCAAGTTCGGAGATAGCATCATCTTGCAACACGATACCAGTGGGGCGATTTTGGCGTGCGACCCTTTCGAAGATTTGGTCCAAGGGCAGGAGAGGTTTATGGTTACAGGAGCCGAGCAGCCTCCAGTAGGCAAAGCCAGAAACACCTTCATCGTCATGAGGGTACCCAAGAAACTAAATGGAGCCTCTCCTTATGATGACAACGATCCGTATCTAAGATTCGGACAGTCGTTCTGTCTAGGATGCAGCGAATCCCTATTAGTAACGCAGAGTAATCTGTTAAACCCCCAATTATACTTGTGTTCCACAAAGAAGAACGAGAGAAATGTGACCCGAAACACCAATCGTCAGATGGTGTACCTCTCCCCTCGCAACGACGCCGACTCCGTGTGGTTGTGTATGAAGCCCTCGCAAGGCCGCAAAAACGCGTCTGAACGCTTCTTATCCAATGGTACTCCTGTCACAACTTCGGAACCAATGCAATTAACCCACAGACAGACAAACATGTACGTGGACTGCGACATCAAAAACAAATTGGAATCAGAGTTCGGCGTAGAACTGGAGTGTTTTTGCGACAGAACCGCCATGAGTGGCAAACTGGGACTCATGGTTTCCGAGTTTAAGGGTGAGAGCACTGCTCTTACTCTAGCAAAACCTGATAATCTTACATACTCATGGCACTTCGTCACTGCTGCTACGGCCGAGGACGCAGTAGATAGACGCGGACCTCTGCCCCCTGCACCCACGTATGACGCCGTGCTTAACGAGGTGCATGAGGACATCAAGAGTAAGGGCTTGGACGGCTACTGGAGCCTCCGCGCGTACGTTTCTTGAGAATTATTGGTGAACTTTAGAGCGCTGTATCTATACAACTTGGTATCATATTCTGAAGAGAAGGGTTCATGTGAAAGGTGAAGTGCAGTCTTGATTCCCATGAGCACGTAATTCAATGATCTAATTATCTAATTATGCCCCCAATATCCATCACTTCATTTATTTATAGGTACTTCCTGGCTCTCGAGCAGAAAGCCATGAATATCGGCAAGGTGGAAAGAGAAGACTTAAAAGACGCTATGGCCACATGGGGGTGTCAGGTGGAGTCCAAGTACCTTGATCAGCTGCTGGACAGTGTGGATGTAGGAAAGATGGGCTTGGTGGCCTGGAGGGATTGGCTGCAACTGCTCAGAGGTCCAAGCACTAAGTGCATGAGCGCGGACAGGATGGCCGTCCTGAAGGAGGTATTCTCTGCGATGGATCCCAAGCAGACGGGAGTGGTGAGTACCGACGATCTAGCCTATTTCTTCAACGGTACCGACCACCCCCTGTGCACTATAGGGGAGTTGAACGAGAAAGACGCATTAGCGCATATGTTCCTCTCTGTTTCTGTGCGAGGACAGATCCCCAACCACGTGAGCTTAGCGACCTTCGTCGACTACTACGCCGACCTCAGTGTGTGTGTCGACGACAGCGAGTACTTCGAAAATGTGGTCAAGGCCATCTGGCCCTCGAAGTAACGCCTTCATATGACAAGGCAAAAAAGAGATTAGCAAAAAATGTATTACATCTACAGCAACGAACGAACAGGTTATCGTTGATCTACAGGCAGAACAGAATAATAGTAACCTAATTGTATTAGGTAAATAATACTCTTTTTCATTTAAGAAACAAATATGGTTTACCTCTCATCTCTCCCCCTCTTCTCCCCAATGCTACCCTCCAGCCTGTTGTATAGTACTACTCCCACGCCGCTCATGACTGATAGCAGATAGCTCGCTCACTCCACACTACTTGTTTGCCTACTTCTTCTCGCCCTCGAAGCGTCGGGTGATGAGGATCAGATGCTCTCCGAACTGAGTCGCCACCGGACCGTGTACCTGGGATTCAATACAGTGATGGTTGTCGAGGGGTGATATAAGTATTATGGTTGGGTTGGATGTTCATAATAACCAAGGATGTGATAAAGCTACACTAGATCTTCACACCCATCACTTATAATTCAATATCACACTTATAGTGTAGGAATACAGCCTTTCAAAGTACATCCTTCCATAAGGAACGTACCTTGCCCACTTCTTCCTCGAACACGATCTTATCGAACTCCTTCACCATCATGCCCGGCTTGAATGTTCCCAGGTTGCCGCCGCGATTCGCAGAAGGGCATTCGCTGACTTTAGCAGCCAAGTCACTAAAGGCAGCGCTGAGATCTTCGGCTTCTGCCAACTCGTTCTTAAGTGTGTTTAGCTTGGTTCTAGCATCGCTTCCCTTCATTAAAATGTGTTTCGCACTCGCTTCCTTGTTCATGTTGGAAAAGAATCGTGAGGCATCTTCAAAGAAATTCATTTGAAGCTCACACGTCCTCCCCCTATTGCCCAAGCCAGAGTGGCTTGAAAAACTTAAAGTGCTCGAGCTCTGCTTCTGTGATTGAGATTTAACACCCATGCGGGAAGAACCAAACCCGAATCCAGACACACTCACTAGCACCAGGGTCACAAGGACTATGAAGATACTGTTCATTGGTAATATTAAAAAAACCGGCGCACACTGAACACTGCACACATTCCACAAGAATGACTCTTACATACGTGCTATACATCACACACCCCACTCCGTTTTTTCCATTTTAAACACCAAAATTAAAGAAATAGGTGCTAATAATGTCTTATAGCATAACTGGTAGACAGGGATATGCTATTGGGGCCTCAAGGTTTGCAAGACAAAAGAGGAAGCAAGATAATGGCAAGTTTTGCTCAATCACTTGCTGCATTGCTTTTCTCGTGCTCTTTGCGATTGCAGTTTCAGGTTCTGGTGTCTATCTCATCACATTAGGGCGAAGTTTTGGCAACCTGGAAGAAAAATATCACTTCAGGGAAGCTATCGTCACTGCGAGAGAAAGCCTGTTGCATGAATTGCACACGAACATCAATCTCGACCCCGAGAACACAATAGAACTCAATCACCCGGATAACACAGGTAAAGGTGATCGGAAGAGCAGTACATACTTGCGCCAGCAAGAAGCTGAGGGAGGTTCCACAGGATTAGCGGATAACATTGAAGGGGGCGACGATGATCACTTCAAGCAAGAGCACGAGGCAAAGAAACACTTCGCTGTCATTAACCAAGTCAGTAAAAAAGACACTAAGCAGCGCAAGAAGCGTGTGGCGTTTGCCATAACCATCACAAAGGACGGTTTCTTTCAAGACGGCGCTGCAGTGCTGGCATACACCGTGATCAAGCACTCGCAGCAGTCCCAAAACAACAACGAAGGAACAGAAGGAGGGTATATAGGGTATGAGCCGACCCTCGTGGCCTTCGTACGTATTTTGGTAATATTCATATGGCTGTGTCACTATGCCTCTGTTATCATACTGAATGCTTAGTAGTTCATATGAAAGGAGTCATGTAGTTCTATCACATCTTCGGGTACTAGAGCCAGTGCCTATGACCACCATACTCATAATGACCCATGTTGAAAAATCATTAAACCGCTCAAAGGTGCACCCCCTGGTCACCACCGCCAGGCCACTGTTGGCAAAGCTAGGGTACAGTGTGATAGAGGCCCCACTACCTATCAACGTCACCGCCATTTCAGGGAAATTCCTTCGTGAAAAGATCAATAACAACGGCTGTTGCGGGGCCTCAGAGCTGATAAAGCTTAATGCGTGCGTGATCTGATTTTTTAAAATTGAAGGGTCATAGCTCCATACCATGGCGGTTGTACGCAATGATGGGTGGCTCATACGAGATGTCTTCTATGACATTTTTTTATAATTATTATGAACATTCAGTAAAACCATCACGCCAACCACACCTCCAAAATATCACTATCGCACGTCACAGGTACCGGCTCACGCAGTTCGACCGAGTGGTGCACATGGACGCCGACACTTTCCTGCTCAACCCCATAGACGAGCTGTTCCAGGAGGCAGATGACGGCAATAGCAATAGAGATTCCTTGATCTACACGACTGATCCGAATATGGCCTCACACAGAGGAGAAGACTGTATGCCCGCCCAGGGTGGATTCCTCGTACTGAAGCCCCACGAGGGGGACTTCCGAGGCATCATCCGCACGTTGATGACTACCGAGTTCTTCCAGGGCGGGGCTTGGAATGGGTCCAAGATCGGTTGGTTCTGGGGAGGGATGACTGTACGTGACTTTAGGTGCTGCAGTTCTATTGCATCCATGGTCATCGAAACATGAAGTACATGCACCAAACTAATCGTTGCCCAATCCCACCCAACAGGTGCAAGGGATACTGCCCTACTACTACAACAAGGTGTCCCTGTCCGTTCCTGGCCCCTCCGCTACTCCAATGCGGCCCGGTGCAGGATATGTCGAGGCCAACCTGACCGGTGGCGTGGGGGTGCTGAACAGCCACCTCAACCGCCGCCGCATTGTAGATCGCTGTGCGTGCCTCTTCATGGTGAACTTTACAGGGCTGTATCTCTACACAGCTGTTATCATATTGAATGCGAGTATTGAATATGGGAGGTTTACTGCATCGCGAACAATTGACACAACCATTAATCTAATAATGAACCCCGAACGTCACGCAAGTACTGCAGGTACGTACAATACTATGGCAGACACGGACGAGTGCCGCCAAGCTAAGTACACGGTAAAAACCATCAAATCGGCGCATTTCACAATCTGCCAGAAGCCGTGGACGTGCTATAAATCCAGTATCAACCCCCTCTGTAAGTTCGATGTATTACAGAACTTGTGATGGTAGTAGCTGTACATCATTCGTAATGAACTCAATGTCCAATGATTCATGTGAAATGTTTAGTGTATCTCTATCATATGAATGATGATTGTGGCATCCCACCTAACTATCGCACTAATATTGCACCTCAAACATCCTTCGCACATCTCCCAGGCACCGCCCTGCACAAGGAGTGGTTCAAGATGCGCAAGGAAGCAGAGCGCTATTATGGCATAAAGGTCACAGAAGACGCCTGTGGAGGGGGGCGCAACGGCCGCGGTGGGTACGTCAACATGGACATCGATCATGCCTCCTTTAGCCATCTCCGCACGTACAGGGGACTCGTCCCTCCACTGCCCTATTTTGGGCCCCGGCTGCTCGAACCGGTTTCTCCGGAGAGTGGGTACACGAGCAAGGATTGGGACAACTTCGTGGGAGGCCATGTCAATAAACCTAGGGGCAAGTCGAAGCCCCCCCCAAAAAAAAAAAGAAGTAGGCAAGACAAGTAAAGAGGAAAAGCTTGGTGGGGGTATGCGAACAAGTCCAAGGGCAAGTAGCGGGACAAGGCAGTGGCAGCCAGCAAGGTGGAGAAGAAGCAGAAGTAGATTAAGGGGTGGGTTAGGGTTATAAGTTATCGAGAGGTTATAGAAACAAGTGAAAAATTATTGAGTGTGTAAAGAATTGTAAAAAGACGAAAATATGATGTTTTTTATAATTATGATCATCATAATTGCTTGCGCTAGCTATTTCAATATTCTCGCCCAAGCTATACCTCTCCCTGCAAACCCCCTTCTATGCTTCATTTAGCTCTATTTACAGCTTGAACTTGCTCTGTAATTCTTGCATCATCTGGATGCCTCTGAGACTAGACACCACGTCTCTCACCCCAGGCACCTACAAATTGTAGTAGAATAAATTTGTTTAAGGTTCATTATTATTATGAGGTGCAGTAAATGTTCAAGATTAGCCAGAGGTATCACTTGAACACTACCAATAACATCACCAACATACTAAGGCATACACTGAGCGCTAGACGTACGTACCCGACAGCCCTTGGCGAGCAGGATACTCAGGTTCTGCCGTACGCTTATGTCGGAATTGGTGGCCATGGCACAGATAAGCTTCTCCACTCCGGCGTTCGCACGGTGCTGGTACAGCTATCGAAATTGTATGTGGAGTTGCAATTGGAATATGAGGATAGAGGAACGGGTGGTGTCAGTGCGATGACCATGTATAAAGCTATATGGAAATGTAAAGAGCTATTAAGATCTGAACCGCACCTGCAAACAGCCCTGTCCCGCCGCATCTGGAATGACCCCCGAGGCGTCAACTCCCCCGGTTCCGCTGAAGGCATCTGCCGCGTAATGTAGAAATGTCAAGAAGAGTAGTATGAGTGTAATGAGTGCATATGGTAGTGGCATAGCGATGGTGCAGAGACAATGCCCTCTAGTAATTGCCAGATTCCATATGCCGTACATACCAGCATAGGGCATGAGACACCGGGCAGCATTGCCTAGAAGCACCCCTCCAGGCCGAGGGCCTCGGTTACTAGTGCTGCTCCGGTCATATATGGGCGGTAAAATCACGCTCTCTGGAGTAAATTTCCCTAGTTCTCTCCGGGGCTGGGGGAATATCGATAGCAGAGCCGGTACGATCCCGCAACCCACTCCAGCACCAATGCATCCTCTGTCCTTTCCTGCGACCAGACCGACTGCTCCCAGAGTGCGAACGAGGCTGCCAAGCATTTCCAACTCCTTATTTGTTACAGCACTGCTACCATTACTGGAATTGTCGGCGCCATATAGCTTGCTAGAAGTAATCCTGATAGCCGTGCACAGTTGTCTGTAAGCTTCATAGTCACCATCCTCTCCACCTAAGCACAACTGCTCCTGTACTTGTGGAAGGATGGCCAGACGGGACAAAAGGCCAACTGAGAGTTAGTGACATAGGATGTTGAGAGATGCCGTCATTAGTATGAGCATTGAGTTCAGCAGTCATGATATAAAGATACAGCCATCGAAACATCGCCCATACATCTATAGCGCGTCAATAATAATGACTACAGCGGTGGTGGCGCAGAGATATAGCCTTCCATGTTCGCTAGTACATATACCTTGCCGTGTCACCAGCAGCAGATCTTCGCTGGATTGATCGTTGGCCGCAGCATCCAGGCCTGGGAGGGCCAGAGACAGGCCTCCGTGGGCGTACACTGCCTTGCGCACCTCGCCTGTGGCGCAGCAATGATGTTTGGGGGGCATTATTAGTATGATGGCTATACTGCTTGCTCCTGGTAAAGTAGGAATTGATAGATGCCACACCTTTCATATCTATCGTACGTCAGACGATGTGGTAAAATAAAGCCCTCTAAAGTTCACTTATGTCCTCGCACCTGTGGTGTCCAGACAGGCATTAAGTAGCACTGCTAAACCTGTGGGAGCCGCATCAGGTGCAAGTGCAGATTGCTCGATACTAGCATCCTCCGATCTAGCAGCTGGCAGCAGGGACCTCAGCTCTGTGGGTATGTCCTGTAGTCCCTTGCCTGGTAACGTGCGGGGGCCCAACACTTCAATAGCCCCTATTACGATGGCTATACCAGTACTCTTGTCTTGCTCCTCCTGCTCACTCGCCATATGAGCCATATTTCCTTTTTTACTAGTGCTGTCTTTGCCGAAAAAGTCTTTTTTTTCGAACGCGGCATTGGTCTTCCAAGGACTCTCGCCTGCGAAGTAGTCTCTGCACATGTTGATCTGGGAGCAGCCCAACAGAGCCTCTAGTAGGAACATGCAGGTGGTGGCCTGGGACTCCACCTTCTCGGTACTCATCTCCTCGACTGCCTTGACAACATCAGCGTTGGGGGAAGTGCTTCGTGTATTATTGGTGTAGCTATTGCCTTTGGAGACACCGCCCAGGCTCCCACCTAGGTCCCCGATGAAGGATTCTACACCCGCCATCACACAGGCCGCTGTACTGAAGCGCAGTGCGTACGTCATGCTGCATACGCACGACGCGCCAACCCTTTGAGCATCGTTTCGGATCATGTCTTGTCCAGCCTTGCTGAAAGATACCTAAAAAAATAGATATGAATGGTTTTTGAGGGGCAGTATTAGTGGATGATTGTGTGCAATGGTCATGATACATATATAGCACGTCCATATGAGTATGAGGATTGTGTGCAATAGTCATGATTAGCTTGCATTCGACGGAGCTACATTAGATACGAGCCTCTAACACACGTACCTCCTTTACTACTAGGGCTACCGCTTCAATAGTGGCTTGCACCATGGGCAAGGGAGTGGATTCCCAGTTGTAGCCCTGCTTGAGTTTATCTGCTCCCGCGGCTCCCCCTGCTCCTCCCGTGCCGTTCAAAAGAGCCTCCATTCCCGCGAGGCCCGCGGGCGCCGAGGCACTAGCCTGCTCACAGTGCCTTTCCACGGCGGATCCGAGCCCCTGGGAGAGTAGTAGCAGCCCGCGATTGTCATTGAACCTGCATGATAAGGTGATAATAGTTAACAATGTTTTGGTGCTTTGTCGTGAGAGATGTACTGAAAACTTATAATAACCAAGGGTGAGAAAAAGCTACACTATGCCTTTCAAATGTAGAGCTACGTCGGGCAATTGCACATGAACCACTCAGTATTGCAAACAGTTGCCATAATAGAGAGATACTGTCATCTGAAGATCCCCTATCAAATGCAGGCTTGCACGTACACATAGTCTCTGGCCTTGGTGCTGGCATCATCTGCCACACACGCGTACACCAGCCGAGCGTAACCATACAAAAGACCTATGGGCATGCACTGCTCTGCGGACAGCGCCGTGAGGCCGGTGGACAGCTCTTGCAAGAGGTTCACAGTCTGCATACTTTTGTTGTCCTTACTATTAGCACAGCACGAACTGTCCGCAGAGCACCCCCCACTTTCTTTTTTATTGTATTCGTGCACCGCTGTCACTGAGGCCTCCATCAGCAGTAGCTTGGCCGCCCGATCCGTGCGCACGGCGGACGATAGAATGTGCAGGGCAGTGCTTAAAGTCATGCACACGCCTTCCACCGCCTCTTTATCCTTTTTATCTTTCTTATCTTCAGCACTGCAGTTATTCGTGTACAGCGCTAGCAGGTCATATGCGAACTGTACTATGCGAGAGAGGAGGCCGGAGGTGCGAGTGTACACCCTAGCTAACCTGTGGGTGGCGTCCTCGGGGGAGTTCAAAATTTTGTTGCACAGGTTCAGGAGCACCACGCGCTCTTCCCAAACCTTTCCCTTGCTACCCCCGTTTCCATCAGATTCCATCAATTGGGTTTTCAGAGCGCTATAGCCTGATTGAGATTGCTCCAAGGTCTCAAATAGACGCTCTAACAACGCGAACTGTGAATCCTTTGTCTTCGGCGATGTCTTGGCTGCTGCTACAGTTGTGGTTGAAGATGGCACAGGAGGCATGGTGTTCTCAGACTTGGCGGGAGTAGGGAGCACAGCAGCCTCCTCCTCCTCCTCCTTTATGTCCTTTTTGACTGCAGAGTCACTACTGTTAATAATAGACCTCTCTTTTTCCAGCACAGACCTTAAGGCAGCTTCGTCCTCTTTCTCCTGCGCGATGACCTCCAAGTCGTGCATCTGCGCCTTTAAATCGTCCCACTCCTTCTGCTGGGCTTCGGTAGCCTCTACTCCATTGTACTTGCCCTCCACGGCATTATACTTCCTGGCGTACTTGCGCTCTAGGATTTCCAATGCGCTGCGTACTACTACTAGAGACTCCCTGACACCTCCAGCACTGATTATGTTTACGCCATCCTTGCTCTCAGAGGAGCCGGCCCCTTCATCTATGTCCGCTATGGAATTCGCCTGTTGTGACGATTCGGGCACCGGAGGAGCCGGAAGCGGCGTGCCTTCGGGAATCTCTGACAGAACGTACGCCTTGCGGGACAACGCCTTCACGTGCTCAGGATCCAGGTACAGCACTCTACTAAGGAACTCGTATGCGTCCCCCCATGCCTGCTTCTTGATGTAGACCTTTGGTTGAAGAGGTGAGGACCATCATGAGAATAACGATTGTATTGTATGCATGTCGTGTGAGAGATGAGAGATCCGCATTAGAACTCTTACATGCAATATTCGGAGCTCAATATGATACGAACGCTAAGGAATTACAACCCTCGAAAAGTTCAGTCATATTATCTACCTGCGCTACGTTGGTAAGCGTCTTGTTTTCGTACCTGGATAATGCATAGATAAGGGAAGATCATTGTATGGTGGTTGCATGGTGACGTACGATAGATGTTTGGGGCCGTCATTAGTATGATCATTGCATATTATGTTAACAATACTGCAGGATGCGATAGATCCGAATAATGCATTTTGTATGAGCCACTCTCATATAAATATACATACGGCTGCAGCTTAAGAGATTCCATGTACTCCCTTAGAGCACCATCAAAGTCCTTGCGTTTGAAGAGTTTGTTGCCCTTGTTGCGGATCAGCTCTGCGCTCTCCTTCTTCTCCTCGATGGCCTTGTTGCGCTTGTTCATATCCTCCATAAAATTGTCGCAAAACTCCTTGTTGTTCGATTCGAACTCCTTATTCTTTTTGGACTCCTCCTCGTCCTTTAGACGCTGGATCTCCTCGATGGAGGCGCTGTCTGTGGGGGTCCAGTCATTCCAACGGCTATAATCTGCGGTGTAGCGCAACTTAATCTTTTCTTCCTCGCTCATCTGCTCCTCACCGTCCCGGTTTACGACGGTAGTGCTCGCAGCATCCTTACTTTTCTTCGATTGGACTTTATCGGCAACGATATCTGCTCCGTCCCACCATCGCGTTCTCTCCTCGAGCTTACGCTTCAAACGAAGTTCCTCGGCTTTTCGCTGGGATTCCGCTAGACGCAGTGCCTTTTGTCGTTCCTTCTCAGCAGCCTCCTCAGGACTGTCGATTCCATCCACTTTCACGTCCTCTGGCTTGATCTCTCCTGCCATCATTGCCTTGATGGCTTTCTCCACATCTTCCGCTTTTCTGGCAAATTCATCCACCTCTTCATTCTTCACGCCGGTACGCTTCTCGATGTTGATGAGATTCTCGAATCGAGCGTCGTTGTACATGTTGTATACACTTCTGGAACGTTAGAACTAGATCGTCTTAAAGAGCCCCAAAATTAACCTTCACAAACTTAAAAAATAGGCAATAGGAATATTCTAGTGCTAAGTTATTTGTGAATAACCACAACAAAACTCAAAAGCTTTTGTAGGTTCCACACTTTCAAATTGGATGCGAAACAGAAAACGGATGCGGTTGGTTTTACACACACTTTACAGAAAGCGGGGATAGTTATGGGCTTCGATTATGGCAGCCCACAGAGGGTGCGAAATCTGAGTACGTTTACCACAGAACGCTTCCAGATAAAACTTCCTCCTTCAACGGTGGCAGAACGCGGGTGTTTGGAGGAGGCAATATGGCTGATGCGCAGGCATTTCTTCCGGACCTTAACGGAGGATTCTTGGAATAATCTTATTCAGGAGGCAAGAAATTATGGTGATCCTTCTACGGCAGTGGCAGTTCTCATGAGCAGATTCGGGTGCTCTTATACGAGACACATACCGCAAGCTTACATGGAGGAGCGTCAGAGCTCTATCAGAGGGGAGACAGGCCACACTGGCTTGGTGCTGTGTCGGCCGTTCTTGTCTGCAGCGGATATGAAAGTCCACTTCTTGCATACTTGGAAATGCTACATGGCGATGCTGCGCACTTCCTGTGGAACGTTTAAAAAGTCGCTAACCTCAAATATATCTTATTTAGAAGGAGCTAGTGCTACGAGAGGAGGAGATAAGAATACAGTCACAGGAGTATATGACAATAACGGTAAGAATAGGATAAGCGATGCAGCAGAAAACGAGCCGGAGAGGCTGGGCTTTCGTAGAATCATCATGGGCAAGTACCACGGAAGTAAAGCACCCGTCTCTACTGCTGCAACTCACAACACTAGTAATGCTGGTAATAGCGAAACAAAAGAAGATTTCTTGCAAGATGACAGCCTGGTCTACCACGGATCGCGTTTCGGACCCGTGCTGGGTCCCATGCTGACCCCACTGGCGGTGTGTGCAGTATCTTTAGAGGGCTGTAATTCTATATTATCAGTGTCTTATTCAATAACAAGTAGTACATGTGAAAATCCTTACTTAGTGCCATCATATTTCGATTACCATGAGTGTATGGTATGACCGTCATAACAATAATGGCCCGCTACTATCATTAATCATATTACAGGTTGCCAGGCTGGCCCATATGGGGGGCAGGAGCCGCACGTAAGCGATTATGAAGGGGTGTAAGGGGCTGTTAGCATATTGAATATTCTATATCCATTGCATGCGATGCCGATTGGTTTGTGTGACAAGGTTTTTCTAGTTCTATCCAATCTTTAATTACCATGAACACACTTTATAATCTTCATACTAATACCCCCAAAACATCCATCGCACGTCACAGATACGTGCGTCTGTTCGGCTCTCCAGCCCTGCCCTCCCTGTTAAGAATGCTGTCCGCCGCATGCTGGCTATTTGCTTTATTACAAGCAGGCAGGGATGTACTAGGCATAGTGCGCCCGCTGCAGCTGGCGTTTCCCCCCGGCCCCACCCGCCATGCCGGGTACGTGTCGAAGTCATGATCAATTAGAAGGTTATACGCCTATGCCACTAGTATTTTATATGAGTCTGAATGGCTCATATGAAAGATCTAGTGTAGCTCTATCATAACCTTGATCATTATGAACATTCAGTTCGAGCATCACACTAATAATGCCCCCTATGCAAACATCCTTCGCACGTCATCATACTAATAATGCTCCCTACTCAAACTTCGTGATCGTGCCCGTATACAGTTATGGAGGGATCAGCGCTATCACGCGAGGAGATCTTGGAGTTGCATACAAAGAGAGTACCGAAATGCTGCCGCAGCCGGTGGCCAATTCTACTCTGCAGGTGGGGGACTGGATCACGCACGTAAACGGCAAGCGCGTTGGGGCCTTCAGGTGAGTCTGACTGGAGCTTAATATCTCCGGCCCAATTGGGTATCATGACATGGCCATTGCACCCAATCTTTACACCAACGTTGACCCGTGATCATTTTATCATATTTCTGTGGACTATGCGGCCTTCAGCACCCTACGGCAGCTAGGGGCACAATTAAACGGAGGGGTAGTGGGAAGCGTAGTCTCCGTGGGCCTGTCAAGGCTGGAGTGGAAAAAGGTCGAATTGGATGGGGGAAACGATGGAATAAATGGAAAGGAAAAGATGGATCGAAAATCCGCAAAGTCTGAAGCACATACGAAGCTAAAGGCACCAGGCCCACCGGTAACGTCGAGTCCATCGAAGCATAAGGTGGAGAAGCGACAGAACGTGCAGGTGCTGCGCCAGGCTGTGCTCGCGCCCAAGGTCAAGGCCCGGATACTCAGAGGACCAAAGTATAGGGGGAGCGGCAATAGTGCTAGCCAAGACGAGAATGGTAGCACTGCTAGTGGGAATAGAGATAGCGGCAGTGCTGGTAATAGTAAAAATAAAGAAGTGAGAAGCTCCCTGAGCATGAGCAGTAACTACACAGGGACAGGACCCAATGTGGGCTACATTGCCATAGAAGAATTCACAGACCAGACACTATATGAGGTCACACAGGCTCTGGGAGCCTTGCGGAGAGAGCTACGGGCGCGCACTGCATTAGCTATGCACCTGCACCAGGAGGGGTCTGTGCAATCCAATAACAATAATAACAAAGTCTCCTCGTGGGGGAGGCTGCTGGTCAGAGGTCATTCGAATACTAGTACCGCTGATGATTCTGAAGTTACTGGAAATAGCGGTAATACTGAGAATAGCAATGGAGATGTGGCACCCACCCCCCAGCCTGCATCTGCACCAATGAATCCAGCGCTGGATCCCCGCTTGCACGCTCTGGTCATTGATCTCAGAGGAAACCCCGGAGGTCCCCTCAGCGCAGCACTAGATGTGGCAGCCTTGTTTCTGCCTCGAGGCACCGTGCTCTCCCAGACCTGCTCCCACCGTCAGCGGGAAGCGAAGGGGCTGCTTCGAAGATTCCAGGGAGACGAAGGGCAGGAGGAGGGGAGCTACGTAGAGTTCACTCAGGGAAGGAAGAAGATGGAGAAGCACCGGAGCACGAACAAGTCGCCCGACGTGCGCACGCAGCTGCTGCTACTGACTGATAAACGTACGGCCAGCGCTAGCGAGATCCTGGTGGCTGCTCTGTGTGATAACGGCAGAGCTGTTAGTTACGGGCAGGCTACTAAAGGCAAGAACGTCGCGCAGGCACTCGTCATGCTCGCTGACGGTAGTGGCTTAGCCTTCACAGTTAGAGAGTACCTTAGTCCCGCGGGGCGATACATGGTGCGCTGAGGCCTATTTTTTATGCGTGTATGTGTGCATGTCTATCTGTTGCAATAACTCCATCTCTAACAATCTACCGTACCACATATGCATACATGCGCACTTATACTTGTACACGTAGGGAGATGGGTGGAGTCCCAACGTGAATATTGCCCCCGCGGAGCTCGAGGTGGCCACATCGTCCGCCGTGCGTCCGTACGACTTCCTGCTCACGAAGCTGTACGTGGATATTAAGATTTAGAAGACTTTCGTAGGGTGTGCCTTGCACTGTAACACTATGCTCATGTGAAAGGTATAACCTGGTTCCTACTTATCCTTGATAGCCGTGAGCATGCGGCATTGTCACCACGTTAACCGCCCCACTGCTACATTCATCACTTCATCCGCAGGCACTTCGACATGCAGCGGGTGGCAAGCGAGGATCGGAGTTCGGTTGGCCGTAGCTGGGGGGGTGAGTGGCGCTACAACGGCTAGTAAATTGGGAGCGAGCTACAAATATTACAAGTACATTTGATTGGGTTTTTGTAGATTTCAAAATAAATGATGATATATTTACATTTTATTGGTGTCGTGAATGAATGACAGCATTATTAAAGATATGTACACACAAGAGTCCCAGTCACTAACGCAATGCTTACATTTCTAAGTTCGAGATATGCGGCAATGATACTAGCGGATGGCAAATGGACGCAGAGATGCTGTTAAAAATGTGACACATTCCCTCTAACCGAGGTTCTGATTAAATGCAAAAGCACCATTGAACATAGACGACCATTTCTTTTAATGTGCAATGAGTTTCCCGTTCTAATTATATTAGTAAGAACATCAATTCAATATTTTACATCTCGTGTAGTCCTGGCTTGTCTACCATCTAAAACCAAGAGTGCTCACGCCAACCGTCGTCATAATTCGCCGGTCTCGGGCCCCTGACTACCTGACCAAAAACCTTTGTCATCGCTGTGCTGCAGCTGGATGTTCGCTTCCTCCTGTGCCCGCACCACCGTGTACGTGCGAAAGCGATGCAAGAAGCGCAGCGTGCCGTTCACGAATGGCTGTGCGGCTGTGAAGGCGTCTTGGAACACCCAGGGTCCGTTAACAGGCAACTACAGTAAGTAGATAATTAGGCGATAGCATACATCGGGAGATACGGGAGATAACGGTAAATGATGGAAGATAATGCCAAGTATTGGAAGAATATGGAGGATTATTGTAAAGAATTATGTGGTACCATGCAGTGGAGTGGAAATGCAGCTCGCGAAGATACAAAACGTTCCATTCTAGTAACATGCAAGGTCACATGAGCTGCAAATACCTGCATAAATGAATAGAGGATGCATGCAAGAGGGCCGATATGAGTATCATGATTGTGTGCAATGGTCATGGTACCCGCACGTAAGGTTGAGCAACATCCCACCTTTTACATCTACAGCACGTCATAATGCTCGCACGTAAGGTAGAATTACATCACAACTATTCAATGAGCCATAAAGCATTGGATAGCATAGCAATGGCATAAAGATACAGCAACCTCAAGATCACCTGCACGAACCTGAGTTGTGGTGCGCAAGTGCTCTCCAGTGTGTGGATCCCAGAGGGGGGCCTCCCCCCCCAGGGCCTCCCCTGTTTTGGCACTGACCGCGGACCGCGCGTGTGCGTTATTGCTACTCCCTGCAGAGCCTACAGGTGGGGAGCCTGCGGCAACGCCTGTGCTGTCTCCACCTCCCCCGTAATCTCCCCCTGCGTATACGATTGTGTGTAGTATGCGTGTGAGTATGCGGGTTGGTGTGATAATTCAATCCTGTGCAAACACATGTATACATAGACGGCACCGATAAATAGACCCAGTGCGCACCTGTGTCCATGTGAAGAGGCCCACTCCTCTCCCTCGCGCCGGGCTGGTTGGCCTTGGTCAGGTCCAAATCTTGCGTAGTAATGCCGCCCAGCTCGTACAAAATACCCCTTTTTTGGTCGTAGCACACACTTTCAGTGCCCCACGTCTTGTACATACGACCTCTGGCCCCTGCCCCATCCCTCCTCTCCAGAGGCACGGTGTCCGAGTTCTCGGAAAGGCGCACGTTTCTCCACCCAGCGCCTTCCACGGCCAACCAGTACCTGCGAGCGACGTGCGATGAATGGTTACACGGTTTTATTAATATGATGATTGGACTGTATGCTCATTATAATCAGGCATAGAAGTATCGGTGCGGGGATGCAGCTCTCTGAACTCCATCAATCATAACGCCAACGTACTTCTGTACCTCGCTGTTCCCGCTCTGTGTATTCGTGTACGTGCTACTTGCTTGATCCCCTCCCAGTGGGCTGTTCGAGGTGCCTACGGAGAAGACGATAATGTAATTTGGGTGGCAATATAAGCACGTCCGTAAGTGCGCTCACGATGCACAGATATAGCTCCGACTCTCGAGCCCACTAAAATACTAATACGCCAAACAATAACACACGTACCGTCTCCACTTGATGCGTCAAACCCGTTGCGGAATGCTGCGCCTTGTGATGAGGGGGTTCCTGAAGAGTCCGTGTCGTACAGACCAAAGCTGACAGGCAGTCTGTAGGCTTGGCCGAGAGAAGTTTCCTGATATGTGGGCCCTGCGATATTGATTAAACATGTTGGGAGGCCACCATAAGTATGACGGTTGCAGCGGATGCTCATGAAAAGAGACGGCATAATAAATTTGCATCCCTAACAGACGCACCGGACCCGAAACTCGATGGGCGTGGGCCTGCCCCTCCCCCATGGCCGACGCCGCCATACAGCACCAGGTTAATGTCTGCGAAGAAGGACGAGTTCGTGTTGGAATTTGCCCCTCCGCGGCTCTGGGATGCGTCGCGGGAATCACGCAGGTCTCCGTCTTTGTGCGTGTACGTGTGCAGGAGAGCGGCGTGATACAAGGGTGGCGGAGCGTACCTGAGAATGCAAGATTTGAAGACAGGTGGCATGAGTGAACGTGATTGTTGCATTGAATGTCCATGATACTATAGAAGGCGATAGAGCTACAGTAGAACTGTCATATGCACTACCTAGCAATCAATATGATAACAGTGGTGTAGAGATACAGCCCTCGAAACGCCCCCATAATCACGTACCCGCGGTCCGCTACTCCCGAACCTCCTCCTTGCGCAATGAGCCTCTGCCACACCTGATGACCGACGGATGATATTGACGTTATATTGATGAAGTTGATGTTGAGAAAAGCATGGTTAGTGCAACGATTGAAAACGTGCCAATCGCGGAACATGCATACATGTTATATACATACACATACCTTGCTAGCTGTGTGGAACGCCCACGCGTCTCTGAAGACTAGGTGCGACTGCGGGCAAATGCCGCCCACAATGAATAACACACTATTGGCGACTGTGCCCGCAGCGTGCTGTCTACCTGCTGGGCAGGTCCATTCACTATAGACACGTGGAGATCGTGTATGTTAGAGGGTCGTTATTAGTATGGAGATAACGTGCGATAGATGTTAGAGGGTCGTTATTAGTACGATTATTGTAATGCAAGCTCGCGATACTGCAGTAGGCGATAGAGCTGCACCAGACCTTTCATATGAGTCATCCAATACTGAAGATAATAGTCATGGTACAGAACTATAGACCCTATAGTGAAGGCACCTACTTACCTTTCCATCCCTCCTCTTGTTAAGTGAGACTCGTAGCCCTGGCAAGAGCTGCACACCCATTTCCTGCTGAACACGTCATATTCCCACACGTCGTTGAGAGGTATGCTGGTCGTGGCCGTGCCTGTATTCCCCCGCCCTCCGAACAGATACAGCTTGTTGGTGTCTTTATCTGCCTCGAAGACGTGCCCCGCACGTCTCGTAGGAGCCTGGCCCGCATATCTGTCGATGATATGCCATTGTAGATTGACCGGGTCAAACGCATAGAAGTCGTTGCTCACACCATACTCGGCAGAAATGCCTCCAAACACATATACGAGAGAATCGGATATTTTATCGTACGGTGGACCGATGGGTTCATGGCTTTAAATGGATATAATGGATGGTTTGGGGGCATTATGGGTATAATGGTTTGTGCCCCACCTTTCGTTTAAATCACTCGACAGTAGAAATATTGGCGATAGAACAGAGCTGCAGCCCCTATATAAAGCTCCCCTCCACAATGCAAGCAGGCGTAGACGCACCTGTGACTGCCCCCATCGGGCCCTGCAGCCGCACATGCAGCGTGCTCTGCCCGCGGTGCAGGCAGATCTCCCTCGAATCCCTCGCGTAGCCCAGGGGCGGTGTAATTGGGGCTTAATCCTCCTCCACCCATGGTTTCTATGGTATCCCCTCGGTGATTGCAGCACTTCCTAGTGATATTGGTGATGTTTAAGGGGCATTATTGGTATGATAGTTATACTGCATGTTAATGATACTGTAGAATGCGATAGAGCTAGGCAATGCCTTTGATATTAATCACTCAGTGCAAAATAATACTCCTAGCATAGACTTATAGCCCTATAAAGTTCAAATACCTCTTTAGGATCACCCCGCTCCATTTCCTCACGCGGGTATCGTAAATATGCACATCATCCAGAAAAGTGCCCTCGGGGTTGTATCCACCCATGACTACCACCAGCGGATCTATGTAGGCCACAGCACTCTTCACCCTTGGGGGAGGCACGAGGCCCTCAGTCATGTGGTAGAGGTCGGCAGGATTCGCGTCCAGCGCGTCCACGGGGTACTGCAGGTCTTCTCGGGTCCTGTGCCACTCCGCGGCTTGAGTGCCGTCATTTAAACCAGAGCAGCTCCAGAGAACATTAATCAGCAGTAGTAGAGTTAGTCTCATGCCCTCGTACTTCTGTTCTCAATTGCGCTTGAACGGAAGAATGTTTTGTCAGGCAAAATGCACCCAAAGAAGATTATCAGGCAATTTGTAGACGAATATAGGAATAAAAGAGAGCTTATATCAGTATGAGCTACAGAAGAAGTCCTCTCTTGTTAATTCTAACGAACTTGACGCCGGAAAGAAACATAAAAAAAAAGTTTTTTGTAAGTTTTCATCGCGTTAATATGGTCTGGGAAAATCTTTGAGTGCCCAATTGGAGTGCTATAATGTTGAATTATAAGGAGATGATGCGGGAGGAGAAGGAAAAGGCGATGAAGGACATGCTGTTGAACTCGAAAATCGAACCAGATCATCAAGATGCCTCCAAGAAATCCCCAGCAGTAGAGAAGGAAACATTGAACTCTATTTTGAACATTGCGGCTGGTCTTCGCAAATCACTGAAGCTAGGGACTGGTTTGAAAGGACAAGACACTAGAGAGAACTCCAAAAAGGCAGCGGAGGCAGAGGTAGACCTGAACATCGTGTTACAGAATGTAGGGAAGAGCGAGGACGACATTACTGCTTACAAATTGGACGAGTGTCCCGCTAAAGATCTATTCTACATCCCGAAAGTGCTAAGCGACGAAGATTGCCAGGCTCTTCTGGCCGTGATAGACTCTCAGCAAGATAACAAAGGGGGATTGGTGCAGGCAGAGACTCTCTCTGTATGGGAAACCCTAGATAGCAATTGGACACATCTCCAGTCGCGAAAGCTGCAGCAATGGGGGCAGCACAGCAAGATGACTACACCGTTGCGAATTGGGGATGAAAAGGGTATCCACAACAGTTTTCCCTCTTGGTTGTCCAAAATAAGCGACCAATTCAAGCATCTGTTCCCAGAAAATTCAGAAGCCAACCAATGTCTGATCAATCAGTACCAACCCCAGGGAGGAATTTTGCACCACACTGATGGTCCCGCGTACGTGAATAACGTAGCGGTGATCAGTATCGGCGGGCCCATGCTTTTGACGTTCAAGCCCCGTCTATTAACCGAGGACATAGGTGTGAGATCCTCGAGTGCCTGCTGCAGGTGAGTTGGGGTTGGACTTTAGAAGGCTATATCTCTATGAAATAGCTATACCATCAGATATTTATTGCTCGTCAGATAGGGGTGATGCAGTTCTATCCTTTGTGTGAGTATCATGACGTGCGATAGATGCGAAAGGTGTGAATCACTCAAGTTTTCTTACATTTCACCATCATTGCACTGCAGCGTTCTACTGGAATCCGGTTCGTTGCTGGTGTTCCGAGAAGGCATGTACACGCGCTACCTACACGGCATAGAGGATGGTCGATTTTTCGACGAGCTGGATGAGCCTGTCCAGAAGACAAGTGATAATGAAGGGCAGGGAGAGAAGGAAGAGCAGGTGTGCAGATGTCTGAACAAACATCTCCTGGACTTTGCCAGTCTGCGCGTCCTCGACGGGGGTGCGGACAAGGGAGACAGGCTGCTGGTGGAAAGAGGGCGCAGAACCAGTCTCACCTTCAGACATGTCCCTCCCTCCTGAAGAGTAGAATCAAGATTTATTATGTAGAATGAATGACTACCCCAGTGTAATCTAATAAAAATGACTTCTAAAATGCATCCATCTACATTAAGTACAACTATGAATCAATATAGATTAATCACTATGAGTTATATTATAGCATGCATAGGTGCACTAGATCAGCAGAGTTCTCTCCTCCTCCGTGGTGGAGTATCTAGCCGCGCCTCTCATGGGATTGCGAACTGCGCACGAAGACAGCTCTTCTGCCCTCTGGGTCCGGGGCTGGAGGGGTTCAAGCTCACTCCGCTGCTGCTCGCTTATAATGCGCCCAGTAGCAGTCGGCATGTCATGCATGCCATGGATTACGTGCTCCCCTCCAACTTTGAGGCTCTTCTCATCGTCTGCGTCGTCACTAGCGAAGTACCCGTGGTCTATCAAGAAATCCTGGATGGATTCATACAGCATAGCAATTAGGGTACCCACTGCCACTAGCACTGATGAAATGAAAATGAATAGCCAAACGCTGCGCTCCCAAAGAGGAAGTTCGTTGCGCAGCAGATATCCCCCCTTACCATTCCAAGAGCCGCCGCTGCACTGCCCGGCATTGGCACATGCGAAACCTATGCGCAAGTTCTCTACATCATACACAGTGTAGTATGCACTGATAAAAGCATCGCCTAAAATCCACAGATTCGTCTCACCGGTCTGAATTCTGATATAGCACGATTCTAGATCATCGCACATCACGTAGTCAGAAGGTAGCAAGGGAAACTTATTGTCCGGGTCGAGCGATATCATCAAAACTGGGAACTCGGATATCGAGGTAGAGGTACAGGCAAGGGTGCTGACGTCACACACCTTGTCTTTCATCACAGCTGCTAACACTGGGGCCCAATACTCGGGTGGGACACCTATCCCGCTAGTGCCTGAGTCTACTATAGCATAACAGCCTTCAGAGCACATGCTTTCTGCGACTTGCGAAGCGCCGGCTATGGTGCTATCATTCACGCTAGCGGTAGTACCGTAAAAATCGTCAATAGTGGTGAAGGTGTCCTGGGTACTCACCTCAAAACCACCCATTTTGACCCGCCAGAAGGAAGGACTGGGGCCTTGGGGGATTACTGGGGTGTAGTGGAACAGAGCTCCCGGCCCTACCACATCCAAGTCCCAGCCGCCGAATGTTATGAAGCTCTTCTTGCTGGACGAGGGGTCGCGACTGAGGTACCTATAAAAGATTTCGATGTTTGAGGATTATTATATGTGTCATGGCTGTATGGGTGTTCATGGCCTAGTGGTATGAGGGTAGGACCCACCAAAGTTCTGTCACTGTGATAAAGGCACTTACATGCTGAACGCGTTCCGCAAGTTTGGGTACAAAGTGGCGATCTGCTCAGTGATTATCGGCACGTCACTGTTGAGCACGCTAAGGGAGGGAAAGCCCAGCCCAAGCACACCGTCCATGAGGAACGAGGCGATCATAGGATCTTCGTAGGTGGCCTGCGCAATCAGGAAATTCGGCACCTGCAGGGTATTAAAAGAGAGAGTTTCGGTACACACCTCCCCGCTGACCCTTCCAGATCCGTAGCTGATCTCGAAGGACTGGATAGTGGTACTAGAGCCGATAATTGTCCTATCATACACGGGCTTGTAAGTACTGGAGGCCGCTGAGTCGAAGGTGTTTTTGTCGCCACATGTGGTGCAAGCCTGGGAGGGAATCCAGAAATCTGCACTTCCTGTGTCGAATACTACGGTTAGCACCTGCGGAGGAGTACCTACTCCGACGGCACCGATGTATTCGTTGTTGCTCAAATCGTCAAGGCTCACACTTGCAGGTAGGTTGGTGCTCTTATTCTCGTGTGCGAGGAAAGTTGTGTCCACGGTGGGTGCGTATGTAGGCATTACTGGAGTAGGGGCGTACGAGCCCCCCGAAAGAGCGATAGACGGCATAGGGGTAGGTGCCCTAGTGGGCACCCTGCCAAAGACAGTCTCGATTCCGAATATCATGTCTGTTTCAGTCTTCTGAGCTTCCTCTAAGAAGCTGTGATCTGGTATGTAATTCTGCAGTTTTCTATTTTCCATTTTATTTTTGGAGGCTAATTCGCGATGTGTCTTGAGGTCTGCGGCTACCCTCTTCTCGAGCGCTTTACGGTGCTTTTCGTATCCCACTATCTCTTCTATCTCCGCACCTTTTAGATTCCTTTTCCCGCTTTGCGTCGTCTGTTCTTTGACATATAACCTACGCATCAGTTTATTCTCCACAGTTTTTCTAGCTTCTATTTCGAAAGTGACACCTTCTACCTTCCGCTGCTGGGAGCTCTTCTGAAACGCTCCAATCGCTGTCAACAGTATCGCGCTAATAATCATCACATAAATCAGGGTCATTGCGGATCAACTTTCTGGGTCGAAACCACCCGTTAAAGACGAATTAAACCTATGCCTTGTGATTTAGCGTAGAGATACACAATTGTCTATTCCGATATCAAGTCTGTAAGCGCAAATATACTACGATCAGCGTACTCTGAGCGGATTTTAGGAGATCTCCCCTCTATACCCTTACTGCTGAAAAGGCGAACGTTTTTCACATTTGCACGGATTTTTTGTTCGTCCTTACTTAAGCAAATATAGCGATGCAGTTTACTATCATCGTATTAGTTGCAGCTATAATTCTGCAGGTGCAGGCTTTTACGTCAAACGGTGTGGGGATGAGGTCGAGGCAGAGCACTTCACTGAGTATGACAGGGGTACCATTGAAGGCCGGCTCTGTGGTCGCCCTTGTGACACCGATGCTCGACAACCTAAGCATCGACTACCCCAAGCTCGTGGATCTACTCAAGTGGCACGTGGATCAAGGCACGGACGGTGCTGTGATTCTGGGCACCACCGGTGAGGCGTCGATGATTGGGATTGAGGATCGCACGAAGATCATAAAGACAGCTGTAGAAACAGTAGATGGTGCATTCCCTATTATCGTTGGTGCAGGGACTGTAGAGACGGATAAGACTATTGGGCTATGTCAGAATGCGAAGGATTGTGGGGCTGATGCATGCTTGCTCATCACCCCCTACTATATCAAGCCTCCTCAGAGAGCTCTCGTGAAGCATTTCATTGACATCGCTGACGCTGTAGACCTGCCTGTAATGCTGTATAACTGTCCTGGTCGCACTGGCGTGGACATGATTCCAGAAACGGTCAAAACACTGGCTGCACACAGGAGAATCATCGGTATCAAGGACGCTACGGGTGACCTAGATCGCATCCCCATCATCCGTAAGGACTGCGGGAAGGACTACAAGATATTCTCAGGCGAAGATGACAGCGGCTGTCGATTCGTATCCCCCGCAGTGGGGGGAGACGGCGTTATTAGCGTCACGGCCAATGTGGCTCCAGCGCTCATGCACGAAATGCTCACGAAATCCAAGGAAGGAAGTATGTATATTGCAAAGTGAACAAGGCCTAATACAGTTGCATATGCCCTCACATCCTTTTCTATCATGAACACTGCGTGCAGCCATCACACTGTTTATGACCCCAAACATCTATCGTACGTCACCATCACACTGCAGGTACCGAAAACACAGCTCGCGCTGGGGAAATCAACAACTCCCTGATGCCTCTGCATCAACAACTATTTGTAGAAAGCAATCCTATCCCTGTAAAACGTGCGCTAGAGATGATGGGCAAGATTGGTGGCGCGATCAGGCCACCCCTGTGTCGCATGCACGACCCGTATGTTTCTGCCCTGCAGGAGGCTCTCCTCATTGGTAAGGCCATATGATGGGTCGTAGGTTTTTAGCTAGTTCTTTATAAGGTGTGTGCCAATGTTGGTCAAAAAGTAAAGTTGTTCGGTTGATTTATTGCACATTGCTTTACATACATATATCGCGACAAATTGTTGTATCACATCCTGTCCCAATTCTCAGATCATACGTCAGTTATATCTTGCACGTCCCTGTCATGCATGTCTTCGCTAGATTTGGAGGGGGGGGTTGCGTAGCGGAGAACGGCGCTCCCGTCCATCAAGGGAGTGTGGGGTGCACTGTGGGTACTGTGGGACGTACTATGGGTGGAGGGCGCATTAGCTGCATGAAGGGTATTTGCGCCTGTGCTGGTTTTGCCACTATTGCTACCGCTATGACTACTGTTAATGCTGTCACCGCTGCTGCTGTGGATGCTGCTATCGACACTGCTTGCCCCTGTGCTGCTTTCTCCCTCCTCCTCTTGGCGAACTGAGTGGGAGGCAAGCCCCCGCCAGTAGCTGTCAGTCCGCCAGTCGATCTGCCTTCGGTTCAAGACAGAACGTAGAACTGCATAGCCATTATGATTGCTGTTTTTTTCTCTCTTCCTGCTCTGACCGGTCATGCTTTTGGTGCCTCTGCGCCGTCTGCTTCCTATATCCCTAGCCTGACCGGTGAGATCCCATGTGGGGTGTGAGGAGCTGAAGTTCATAATAGATTGCTCTAACTTGTCCTGCGGGGATCCGGGAAGGGGTGAGCCGGAGGCAGCAAGGGGTAGGGAGGAGTCTACAGGACTGTCTCTACTGTCAGCAGTACCAGTAATGGTGTGTTCCGAGTCCTGCTCTCCCCCCTCTATCCTCCCTTGCCCTAGCAAGCTAGAATCAAGGACGTCCCCAATGCCTGGGACCCAGACAGTCCTTCTGCCCAAGAAGGACAGAATCTGCCTACACGACTGTCTTTTCGCCAGCTGCGGATTATCCAGGGGGGAACGGAAACGACAAGGGTCGATATGAGTATGATGGTGACGTACGGTACATCATGAAATACAAGGGTCGATATGAGTGCGATAATTGGGTGCAATGGTCATGATATACACACATGATATAGAGCTACGTCCCACATTTTTTTCCAGCCTCTACACACCTGTGCAAGTAGCAGTGGTGTTATCAACAGCACCAGCAGCTCCCTTATAAACAGACTGGCCTTGTGGGGGAGCAATGCTTCGAGCTCTGACTTCACTATAGTACTGTCTCCTTCTGTATGTCTTTTATGTATGTTTGAGCCCCTACCACGTCCTCCATCGTGCTCTCTGTTCCATCCCCTATCATTCCTGCCATCTCCACCAACGCTGTCAGATACAGGTACAGGAGGGGGAGGGAGCCAGTGGGGGGACATGTAATGGGTGTCGCGGCACAGCTGTCGCAGCCACTCCACCCTGTCCATATCTAGTGATGCCCTAGGCGATCCACCGAAAGATCCTGTTGCAGCGCTGCTCTGACCCTGCTGGGTATAGTTATGGTTTTGTTGCTGATACGTCGCCCTGCGTTTTTCCTCAGCTTCATAAGCCGTGCATCCTGTGTAGAGGGCAGTAAGAATGCCTAGGAACCAGAGAAGATTATGATCTAGGACGTGCAGATGTAAAACCACCCCCTCCTGTGCTAGAGACATCACCAGCAGTGCGGACAGCGTGCAACCGCTCATGAAGGCAATGCACCTGCGGTATAATCAAGGATGGCAGGTAG
>JACLAB010008335.1_pt1 | contig 40884 bp, 23 predicted proteins | sample 8027921 | NCBI WGS metagenome assembly JACLAB01 (sample SAMN15725117, study PRJNA655200) | protist metagenome | isolation source: fluorescence activated cell sorting (FACS) single amplified genomes of... | place: USA: West Boothbay Harbor, Gulf of Maine | collected 2000-07-19 | reverse complement strand
AGACGTAAAAAAAGACCCCTGTGAAGGGGTCTTGATGACTTGATGTAACAGAGATTTACATTAAGTTTTTGACAGCAACTCTTCTGTAGTAACGGTTCTGGTTGACACCAAGTCTTCCCATTCCCTGATTGGTTCCTTCTGCGAAGGGGTTAGCAACAAGACCATATCTGGTCTTAAAGCCAATTTTGGGTTGGAAGCTGTTCTCACCAACGGCTCTCACCATTTGGAGAGGCACATAAGGACAATAGAACAGACCTGCATCATAAGGAGAAGAACCCTTATAACCAACAACATAGTACTGGTTGCCACCCGATGCGTTAGCAGGGGTCAGGTTTGCAGAATATGGGTCAATGTAGACTCTGAACTTACCATTGATTGTTCCAGCAAAGGTGTTGCCAGTGTCATCAACATTCAGGTTTGCATTCAATGCAGGGGTGTAGTCAAGGATACCAGCCATGGTCAGTGCAGAAGCAACGTCTGCAGAGCACATGACAATGTTGCCTTTCCCTCTACGTGTTCTTTGAGCGATTGCATTAGCATCTCTCTCAATCTGGAACAGAAGTCCTTTGAACTTCTCAACAGACCATCTACCATTGGAGTCAATGTCAAGGTCAAATGTACCAGCAGTGGCAGTGTTAGAAACAGCACCCTGTTCAGCAACCTTGTAGATTGTTCTGATGACTTCTCTGTTGATCTCAGCAAGGATCTCAGTGGAGAGAATGTTAGCAAGTTCTGCTTCAGCATTCAGACCATGAATTGCCTTGAGGTCTTGTGCCAGTTCCAAGGAGTACTCTGCTTTCAGAGCTCTTGACTTAGCAGTAACAGTGACTTTCTCAATAGAGAATGCCATCTGGTTGAAGGCATTGTTTGTAATGCCATCAAGGTTTTCTGCATCACCAGTTTGCATCCCCTGACCAACATTATATGCTGTGGAGGAAGCAGAACCAACTGGGTTCAGGACAGAAGGATTAGGTCCTCTCTGTGCAGTTGTACCCATACCAGCAGCGACATCAGACATGCCACCAGTGAGGTCAAATCCAGCATCCTGACCAGAGAATGCAGAATCAACTTCATTGTAGAAGGATTCATCACCACTCTGATTGGTGTAGCGAGATCTCATTGCAAAGATCAGTCCAGTAGGACCAGACATTGGCTGAACACCAGCAAGGTCATATGCGACCAAGTTGGGCATTGAGCGTCTGATCAGTGAAATCAGGACTGGATCAAAACCAGCAACTGGACCAGTTGCGGTTGCGGAACCACTAAAACCAGCAGGGTTACTACCTGCAGAGTTAGTGGGGGATTCCATCAGGTTGATACCTGAATTGAATGCAGTTTCCTCTCTGAGGAATTTTTCTTGGTTCTCTAGCAGGACTGCGGTCACTGCTCTTCTGTGATTGTCCTTGATTGAATCAAGACCTTCATAGTCCAGAAGAGGTGCCCACTTTTCCTGCAATTGTTCGGATTGGAACATTTGCTTTACCTATTGTTAAAAGTTATTTGGTTTGAATTGTATAAAATTCAATTTTGCTTGAAAGCACCCAGTGCTCTCATGTATGACTCCATCCCCTGTGAAACAGGAGCGGTTGTGCTGTCTACACCCTCAGAGAGGGTTTGAGTAGCAGAGGTAGATGCTTTAGCAGCTGGAGTTCTGGAGAAGTAAGACTCCTTCAGTGTTTCCAACTTTTCACGATATTCTTGCTCACATTCAAACTCAACACTTTCAGCAAGTGAGGCGAGCTTTTCTTTTTGAGTCTGTGCAAGACCCTCAGAAACTTGATCAAGAACAGAACCAGCAGTAGACTCAGCAAGTCTTTTGTTTAGTCCAATGTTCTTATCAATTTGCTCATTGAGCTTGGTCTCCATTTCATCAAGTTTTTCTACCATGCTTTCGAGTACATCATATTTCTCTTCAGGGATTGTTACATAATGTTCTTCAAAAAGACCCTTCATTCCTGAAAGGAATGATTCAGTCATTTCAGTCTTAAGACCTGCTTCAACAGCAAGTTCATTCTCAGTCATCCACTCTTCGCAGACATACTCAAGATAAGCATCAACTCTTTCAGTGAGTGATTCCTTAAGACCTTCTTTTTCTTCCTCTAGTGCTTGCTCATATTGAGCTTCCAGGGTTTCTTGGATTTCTTTAATCTTAGAATTTAGAGCAGCTTCAAAGATGACCTTTGCTTTTTCTCTGAACTCTTCGGAGAGTTCCTCACCACCCAACAATGCATTGACATCTTCTTCAATGTCAATGCCATCATCAAGCACTTCCTCCTCAACAGTTTCCTCTTCAGAAATCTGGTCTTCTTCAAGAACTTCTTCCTCAGAGGAATCAATTTCTTCTTTAGCCATCTTCTTCATTGGGTCTGCTGCCTTGGCACCCTTATTTACTATGTCTTTGACAGTAGCAATTTTGGGTTCTCTTAGTTTTGCTGAATCATTATCTGGTTTGTAGTTTTCAGGAGTAGGACCTCCCAAATCTTCTACCGAACCTAGCTGAGTACCTGGATCAGCCATTTTAGGCATTGATTCAGTAGGCTTAGCGTTCGCGTTCACAGCAGTCTTAGATTGCTCCATTTCTTGTAAATCTCCACGAGACATTTGAACTTACTCCGATTAACCTATGTATAATCTATATTTATTTATAATTATGATAACTCTGTTACAATTAAAGATTGTTTAAGAAGTTATTGAACAGATCAAGCTTCTGTTCATCAAGTTGCTTTTTACTTACCAAAGTATTGATAGTTTTATATGTTTTGGCAGCTTGCTGTTCTCTAAGGATGCCTCCATCCCAGACCCAGTTCTTACCTTCCATAATTCCTTCAACAAAAGCATCAGGAGCAGAAGGGTCTGCTACAATATCTGCAGCAGTAGAAAGCATAAAGTCATCACCAACAACATTTACACCTTCTCTTGTTTGCTTGAGGGAACCAATGCCTCTAGAAGAAACACCCAGTTTAACTCCCTCTCCAATGAGAGATTCTGCAATCTTGCCCATTGGAGTGCTAAGGATTTTAGCTTTACCAATAAAATTGGAACCATTCTCCTTGAGCGAAACAATCTTGTGACTGACGCGATCTAAATTAACTGTTGGTCCATCTGGATGTCCAAGTTCTCCAAGTGCTCTCCCTGAATTAACGTGGTTTTCTGTATACCTAAGGACTTCTCTTCTCAGAGTCTCCATAGGATACATTCTTCCATTTCTATTCTTGAGGTCTCCTTGTAGGAAAATACCCTCAATAAACATGTTCTTTTTGCCGTTTCTTTCTTCAACGACAAAATCAACTGTTTCTATTTCTTCTCTAATGAGTTGCATTGATTGTTACCTCAGGAGTCTTGAACTTGTTGAATAAATGCTTTACCTGCACCACTATCAGTCTTAACTGCCACTTTGATTGACTTTCTCAACTCTGCATATGGTGCATTAAAAATATCAGTTACAGCAATTGAATTGTGGTCAATAGTTGCTCTTGTATTATAATAACCTCCTACATTGGAAGTTGTATTGATATCAGTCACAATTTTATGAGTAAAATCGAAGTTTGACTGACCAGTAACTGTGAGTGATGCTGCATCACCAATAGCAAATGGGCAACCAGTTCCCTCTGGGAAGTCCACAATAGTTGTAGCACCTGTGATAATACCAACTACTCTTTGTGAAATTATAGGTCCAATTGTAATTGTTTCAGATTCATTAGTAGAAACATAATAATTTTCATCTGTAGCTGTTGGGTTGGTTCCAATTGCAACATACACACCAGCAGTTTCAGCAACAACTCTGAGAGCATCAGATTGCTGTGCTATAGGTAGAGTTTGTGCTGAAGATGTGCTGGTTGAAAGAACTGTATTAACACCAACAGGTTTAAGAGCTGCCATTATTTTTAATTACAAGGTTTCCATACAATATTTAGTATTTACTCTGATTCAACTTCAGAAGACTCTTCTTCCTCTCCACCTTCAATCTCATCAAAGATAGAAGAGGCAACGTTAGATCTGATTGCCTCAATCCTTTCTGCTGATTTTGCAAACAGCATATCTTTAATTTGATCACTGATTTGTGAGGGTGATTCATTTTTCACCATCAGATTCATTAATTCTTCCATTGTCTATAAAATGACTTCTCTGTTATTTAGAACTCCCCACCTTTGGGAGGTTTGATTTCAGGAGTAGTTGGGATTGCACCAGCATCACCATTAATAGAATTTGGTGGAGCAGCTCCAACTTCTGGTGGAAGTGGTTGACCAGTTGCTGGATCAAGATCCATTGAATTGGGATCAGGAATTATACCATCCTTAATCTCCTTTTCAATCAACTTATCCTGTTCAAGAATCTCAGCATCACTCTGTTGAAGAATATTTCTTCTTATATAATCATTAGAGTAGTACTTACCAACATATGGTTCAATCAATGAAGCAAGATTAATTCTTTCAGTGGTCAGTTCTGCATTCTTGAGTTCTGCAAAGTGATTATCATATAGGAAATCATATTGAATATGATCCTCCATGATCTCCCAATCTTCTGGGGTGATAATATTCTTAAGCAGAAGTTGAGTCTTCAACATATCATTAAACAGATCAGAGAATCTCTTTCTCATTCTTCCAACAAACTTAGAAAACTTGATTTCATCTCTGAGGATTTCAGAAGAACGACCCATAGAGAATCCACCATCTTGCTGAATTCTAGTTTCAGGAACATTCAATGCTCTATAAAGTTTCTTCTGGAAGTAGTTGATATCAGTAATTTCACCAAGGTTCTGACCACCAGGAAGTGTAGTAATTTCTGTTCCTCTACCACCTTCTCTTCTAGGCAACCAAAAATCTTCCAGCATACTCATATGCTTTTTATCATCTCTGACTTCACCAGTTGATGAATCATACACCAACTTGTTACGATATCTCATCATAACATCACGCAGATATTGTTCTGCTTTTACCTTAGGAAGATTTCCAACATCAATATAGAAGATTCTTCTTTCTGGTGCTCTTGAAAGTCTGTAAATAACCAAACTATCCTCAATCATCATCAACTGATTGATAGGTTTGATTGCTTTGTGTAACCAAGAAAGAGTTGATCCCTTGTTTCTATCTACCAATCCTGAGGTACAATAGGCAACAGAATCACGGGTCATTCTGATTCCTTTTCCACTACCAGTATTTCCAGATCCATATCCGTTGGTAGTTGACTGGAAACCTCCTGGATTATACAGAAAATACTCATCAATCTCAGGGAAATCATATGTTGATGGGTTGTTTCTATCAACAGCTAATCCAGTTTCTTTTGGTTTTTGAACCTGACGAATATAACGCATCTTAGACGCATCAATATATCTCAGTTCTTGGATACCATCCTGTGGTCTTTTTTGGTCAATGACCTTATTATAATATAGTCTCCCGTCAATATACCAATTTCTAAAAATTTCATGAGACTTACTATCAAAGTCTAGAAGTTCAAGAATAAATTTGAACTCTTCTCTTATCTTCTTTTTGATTCCATCACTTGCCTTGAGATTTGATAACTCAAGACTGACTGGACTATCATTTGTATCTGAAACAATTGCTTCATTAACAATATCTTCAATAGCACTATCACACTCAGGGTAAAGTGCCATTGAACGATATCTTCTGATCAACTCATTTTCATTTTTGTAGACACCTTCAATGTCTACATAAGAACCATAAAACCCAGAGCTAACATAGTGATCCGATCCATCCTGATTAGAAGGAGGGACCGGAGATACTAGACCTGGGGGATTCTTTTCACTGTCTTCAATTGAGAAACCAAATAATCTCGCCATTATTATTTAAACTAGTTCTGTTCTAGTTATTTATCATTGAATCAGAGTCTGCCCTGTGGCTCCCCTGTTTGCCTGTGTAGAATTGCCAACTGTGAAGTACTGAACCTGGAAGATTACCTGGAAGTCTTCAATCTGATCAGTGTTATCATAACTGAGTTCAATAGCACTGACTGAAGTTGGGAAGATGTCATAGAACTTGTAAGTTCTGAGTTCAGATGAAGAACCACCAGTATTTCTGGTAGAATTGGCAACTCTTCCTCTACCAAGTTGAGTTACATAAGCATCAGTCATATATGATGCAGGGTTGGTAACACCAGTAGCATCATTTAGTTTGCTCATGGTGTTCATCCAAACTTCAAAAGCAGTTCTAATTTGGAAGTCTTCATCATTGATGATTGTAACAGTCCAGGGTTCAAAGGTTCTATCTCCAGCAACCTTCAAAGATCTACCCCTGAAAGGGACAGGAATTTCAGCCATAGTTGATGCAGGAAGCTGAGCTGCCTTGCATAAGAAATTAAAGGTTGAAGATTCTCTACCTGAACCAGTCCTCCAGACTCTATCGCCTACAGCACTTGGGAAGGATGGGATTGTGACCTCAAATAGATTGGAGCGGGCACCACCGCCCGCCAACCTATTTTTAAATTGAGATAGTGTTCTTGTGTCTGCCATTGTTGTGTCCTCTTATAAGTTAATTAGTAGAAATCAAAGTGAACCAACAACTTCATCAAAACTGATTCCAGTTCTGGTAGCAACAAATGTCAGTGTGACATAGTTGATTGCTCTGGCTGGTTTGATAAAGATGTCTGCTCTAAACTCATTGTTATCAATAATGTCAGGAGTGTTGTTGGTGCCATCACAGATGACAACAAACTCTTCAATACCTCTTTGTGCCTGAACATCTCTCAGGTAAGGTTCAACAATGTTGATGAAGTTTGATCTAGTTTCATCATCATTAAGTTCAAACAATTGATCATTTGCTGCACTCTCAAGTGCTTGCTCAACTGTGAGGAACAATCTTCTAACATTGATTCTATCGAATGCTGAGGAATAGGCAAGACCAGTCTTATCACCAAACAATACAATACCTTGTCCTGCCTGATTGATTACAGAGTTGATTCTGTTACCATAAAGAGTGTCTCTCTGTGCCTTGTTGGGGTTATATGCCAACTTGACAGCATTGTTAATGGTTCCTCTTTGTTGTCCAGCAGGGGAGAACCAAGGGAATGACTCAATGCTTGTTCTAACCATCAGTCCAGCAATGTCTCCATTCAGAGGAATATATCTGAAGGTGTTGTTGAATCTGTCATACATGTACTTGTATCCAGAGTCAAACACTGCATAAGAAGATGAAGTAACAGGTGAATAGAAAGTTACCAGAGAATTTGTCTGTGTTGCTGTATTTGACTGACCAACAATGTTGGTTCTGTCAGGTGAGATAGTAGCAATACAATCCTTTCTTGCATCAGCAATAGAAATCAGAAGATTTGCCTTTGCTTGTGTTTCAACAACAGATCCAAGACCAGGACCCATGATAAGGTAATCAACAGAAATCTCATCCTTATTGGAGAAGAGATTATATGATGTAGTCAGATCTCCAAGATCTGCACTCATACCACCATTTACACCATAATCTGCACCACCTAACAGTGAGTAGGTAGCATTTCCAATTACAGCATACTGTGTTCCTTGAGCATTTTGTCCCCAAATACCACCACCATTGGTGACTTTTGTGAATCCAGAACTAAATCCAGAAGCAGTTGGGACTGTGTTATGGAAGGAATCATTTCCACTGGAAAGGTTTCTTCCTGCAAACACATACTGTGAATTCAATGCAATAAAATCCTTATACCAGGACTTGGTTGGCGCATCGGCATCAGTCTCTCCATCAAGTGCCTTAGACAAGAATGTGTGTGTCTCCAGGATATTACCCTGAATACCAGTTACCTTACCCTCATCATCTACTACTGCTACGTGGAGAGCATCATTTCTACCACTTCTCTGTGCAACATAGTTTGTTGTGAGTGGTTTTGGAGCAAGTGTCTTCCAATAGACTGTAGAGTTGGTCAGACCAAGCGTCTGCTCACTATACCAGTCAACTGCAGTTACTGCACTAAAAGTTTCTGCTACAGCTTCTTTACCTGTTTGGATACCAGCATTGTTATAGATCTCAATAGTATCTAATGCTTCAATAGATCTAGAAGGATCATTTTGCTGATAATCAAGATTTGTTTCAGTTCCAGCACTTGAAACTCTTGAAACAATTCTTACATCAATAGAACTGTTACCATTTACAGTATCAGTTGTAACACCAGTAATGATGCCTTTGATGTATCCGTTGAATACAGATGTTGTACCTGCTCCAGGAATAACAGCACTTGAAAGAACTGAAGTTACACCATATCCAGTCAGGATATTTGATTCAGCAAGACTTGTTGTGTTAATACCAATGGTCTGGTCTGCTGCATTATCAATGAAGCAAACTTTAAGTCCATCTGCCCATGATCCTGGGTTTCTAGATGCAAAGTTGAAATTTGTTGCTGTAGAATAATTTAGATTGTAGTCATCATAACTCTTGATCTTAACAGATGTGGAAGCAATACCAACTCCTGCATTGGAGTTCTGAAGACTAGCACCATCTGTTCTTACAACCTTAAGGACTCCTCCATAGGTTAGATACTCAGAAGCAGTGAGCCAGTACTCATACTGTCTATCATTGTTCTGGGGTTCTCCAAATACTTGAAGAAGTTCACCTTGTGTATTGATATCAGTTGGTTCATCAACTGGACCCTGTGTAAGGGGTGCAGCAATTGCGCCAATGTTATCCAGTACGTTATCAGCTCTTCCGACTGTTAAATCAACCTCCCTGACGATTACGCCTGGAGATAATTGAGGAGTCGCCATGTTTTTCTCCTAAAATGTCTCAGTTTAACTAGAAATATTTAGGAAAAAGGGCATTTTGAGTGGGGAAAAGTGTGGTGAACACCTACCAATCAGGATATTGCCAGTCCACAAATGGATTAAGGTTCTTTCTGCTTTCTAATATTCTCTTTATAGTGCAGTCTTTGCATTCATATGAATAAGAAGATGCTACTGGTCCTCTATCCTTTCTAGTTCTATAGAAACCAGAAATCAAGTCTTTACTCTCTCCACAGGATCTACATGTTCTTATGTCAAGTAAGAGATGACCAAGTTTTATCTGCTCATCAAAGTTCATCACCTATAGTCCCACATGTATGACAGTTCTCCGTATTCTGATGGGGATGCTGTAGACCACCTGTCTCCTTCATCATCCACAAAACTAGTATCATCAAATCCATCGCTAACAAAACCGAAGGGTGCCATATCTTGTTCAATCTGATTTTTTTGTTCTTCATATAATCTCTTTCTGACATCTTGATCTGTAAGTTCTTTGAAGTAATCTTGTGCTACCAACCAAGCATAAATCACCAGACACATAGCAAGGTCATCATTGCAACCTTCTTCTGCTTCAAATGATCCATGTTTAGAAATAAATGTAGTCAGTTCAGATATGATTTCATAGTCACAGAAGTGTAACTTGTCTTCCTCAATCATTGTCTTGAGGTTGAGTGAACCAATCTTTTTAACTGTCTTAGACATCTTAACTCCCAACTGGGTCTTGGTTCCAGAAAAACCTTGACCTACAACCTGACCTGCTCTACCTCTCATAGAACACATCAATATATTCTGATACTCTAAGTCATATTGCAGAATAGATGCTACTTGATCTCCAACATCATTGACTTCACAGAGAATAAATGCTTCATTATATTTCTTTGCTATATCATATATCACACTAGGAAATAGCATAGGTTTTATAGTATTGTCTCTATACTTCCCTACAACTTTATGAGGAAATTCTGTTATATCAACAACAATAAAAGCAGAGTAATCGTTACCAACCCCACGTGCAACATCAACAGTAATTGCGTAATCATGTTTATCTCTTGGTGGTTCATAGATATCTAAACCAGCATTTGTTTTAATAGGTTTTTCATATACCAAAGCTTTCAATTTGCTTGCCGCAATTAATGTATCAACAGATCCTAAAAATTCACATTCAAACTCAATCTTAAACTGTTGATCAGATGTGTTAGCAATAGTTTGTTCTTTCCACTTGGAATCCCTTCCAGGAACTTCAGACCAGTGAACATCTGTGGGAACATATTGATTTCTACCTCTTTCAGCATCATGCCACATTCTATAGAAGTGGTTCATGCCATGAGGCGTAGAAACAATAATTACCTTTGTTGATTTACCAGAAGTAATAGTAGGATATACAGATGCAAAGAATGCATCTGCAATATGGTTTGGTACGAACGCAAACTCATCTAGGAAGAGAATGTTAAATGACATACCTCTGACAGCACTTGCAGATGTAGATGCTGCTAATATCTTACTGCCATTCTCTAACTCTAAAGAACCTTTATTCCATGATAGAATACCCTGCTGCATCCATTTAGGTAAGTTTTCATATGCAATTTGTAACCTGCTTAGAAGTTCTCTAGCAGTAGATGCCTTATTTGCTAGGATGCCAATGTTAACACTATCATTAAATACAGCATAATGAAGAAGAAAAGATACCACAGTAGTAGACTTTCCAGTCTGACGTGGCATCTTGCAGATATTGAATCTGTTCTCGTGAAAATTCTTTACTAACTTCTCTTGGAAGTCATATAATTTAAAGGGTTGAAGTCCATGATCCAGAGTCACAATCTGGACATAGTTTTTAGCAAAGTAAACAGGGTCTCCCTTGCACTTGATATACTCCTGAATTTGCTCTTCAGTAAACTCAATAGAAGTATTTGCTTTCTTTAGATTGGGATTACCAAGATATATGTTCTCATTACTCATAATAATTACCTTTGTTCAATCCAGTTCAATACGGCAAGTGCCTTTTTATTTGTATTAGGTGAAGCACATGCTAAAGTGTATATATCACTGATCGTTCCAATACCACTTCTACCAATTTGTAGTTGTGCTTTTTCATCAATAGGAGTTAGAGCTGCACCACCAGAAATTGTAAATCCACTAAGGATAATATTCCCACCAGTTATAGCAGTAGCACTTGTATCATATTGCATAAAGGAGTTTGCATCTGGACCATCTGTCCAATTTGCACCAGTTAATGTTGGGTTCTCAATCAATCTCCAATAGACATTAGTATTATCATTCGTTGCTGCTTGTAGAGATCTTAACAGAGCAACAGCACTCAATTGATTAGCTTTCAATCTGAGACTTACGATTGGATAAAATGTATTTGCAGATGCCAGTGTAGTGCCAGCAATCGGATTAGCAACACTTTCAAGAATACCAAGTTTCTCTGGTTCACCTTCTTGAATTAGAGAGTTAGATCCTTGATACAGGTAATGAGTTCCAGCAACACCAGTTATATTTTCAATCTCAAGACGAATGGGTAAGAATGGTGTAGAACACCAAACAAAATCATTGGTATTTGAGTTCTCAAATGTATGAGACGGAATTGTCTCATTTTTCATTAACCATGCAAACTCTACAAGACCAGCACCATACCACTCATAGTTGATGGAAATCATCTGCTGTTTTGTTGGATCAGCAGTTACACCAGTATATCCATTACCATCAAACTTCTCACCGTTCCAATCGTCTCTGTATACTCTTCTTTCAGTAACAATACCTGTCGTATTACTACGAATTACATAAGCATAAGTTCCACCATCATCCTCAAAGTAAGCACCATTATTATCATCAAACAATCCAAACCTTCTACGAATACCGACTTGTGGAGTGTCAAGACGAATTGAAAAGGCAAGAGTAGCACCTCTACCAGGAATGTATCTCATTACATTCTTGGTCTGACGAACCACACTACTACCAGCAGCAGAACCAACTTCCATTACTACATTACTGGATGATGCATTAAAGGTAGCAGTTGCACCGACTCCGACTAATCTTTCATCCCATACATCAGTTTCTTTGCCGTACTGGAAGGTGTTGAAGAAGACTGTTTGATATGGAGAAACCTTTAATCTATTGCTATTAGTAAACTGAGGTCTCCAATCTGCCTGGTTTCCCCAGTTATCAGCAATTTCTACGGTTCCACTAACGGATACTGTGTTTCCTATAGAAATAACTGCATCGTCAGGAAATGTTGAGTCTACTGGAAATCTATTGTCTGTTGATATATATTGACCATCGCTTGATGCGATACCCATCACTTCAAATAGGGTAGTCTCTTGTTTGAGATAAGTACCTATTCCTGAATTCCAAATAGCCATAATTTAAACCCAATCTAATTTGCCAGGATGATATCTTCTTACATCACTATATTTTACTGTTGGTTTTGGTTCTATTGGATACACTCTTTGAACAATAGCACCAGGATATTCACCCTGTAATTGTTCTGCTAACTCCTGATTAGTTGGCAATCTTACAGAGTCAGCCTGTTCCAACTTCATTCTATATATGCTTCCCATCCAAACAAAATCTGCAACATATTGATAATTTTCTTCCACTTGTTGTTCAGGAGAGGTAGAGTTCTCTCCACCTACATTGAGTGTCCCATTAAAGTTGCCATTAATAGTTACAGATTCATTGAGAAATTCTTTAAAGTCTTTCATATCAGCAATTCCACGCTCTGAGTGATTTTGACAGACGATCATCGCCTGTGTTATTAGAAGGTTTCTGTCTCTTCCTCATACCCTTCATTCTTGCACAGAATGATGTTCTTCTCTTATTGCCAACCTTCTTTGAAGGAGCCTTCAGATCAGAACCAGGATTTTCTTTTTCATAAGACTTACGACCCTTCTCATTTAAACCACCTGAAGAGTTTTTACCAGACTTTTTTGTCCAAGCAGCTCCCTCTTCCAACTTAGTCTCTTCTCCAACATGGACAAGTGTTTCGCCAGGCTGAAAGGGAGTGATTTCATATCTCATAACTCTAGAACCAGGATAGATTCCATCAAGTGCATTTTCAACTTCTTCTCTAGAAGGTCTCTTGATTTCTGGGAAGAAGATCTTCATCATCATATACTTACCTCTCCAGGTAAATCCAACCAAATAAACATTACCATTCTGAGAAGGCATTCTTACTGCTTCTGTTACTTCTTCTTTGTGGTAACCTGTGTCGTCACAATGTCTGCAACCTTCACCCATACACTTAGGACATTCCTTCTTCTTTTCTTTTTTCTTGTCATCACAACCACACTCCTTCTCTTGTAGTTCTACTTCTTCTTTGACAGATTTCCATCCACCACCTTTTGACTTGTACCACTTGGATGCATATCCATTAGCATAAGCAGAGGGATATACATCAAATTTTGCTCTTGCCTTTGCTTTTGCCTGTGCCCATAATTTTGGATTAGTGGGTTTATTTTCCTCTTCAAAATATTCTAGATCTTCAACTGCAAAGTGTCTATCCAGAACTCTTGCAACAATAGGACTTACTTCTTTCATGGGATTAAATGATTCGTGATTGTCTCCAGATGGGTGCTTATCATAGTCATCAGTATCTTTGAAAGTTCTGACCATTGTTGGTTTAGCACCACCAGATTTCTTTTGCTGACCTTTGTCTTCAGATCTCTTTCTTCTCACAGCAGAGTTGATCTTTGCTTCACCTTTTTTGCCCTGTGCCTTAAGACTTGCAAGTCTTTTAGAAGAGAAACACTTAGGTGTTTTACCTTTGTCTTCCTTTTCATTAGCACATGGAGAACCATCTGATTGTACCCAACCAGGTTTTCCATCTTTAGATTTGGATTTGCCAAACCAATCTCTAAGGTCTTCTTTCATCATCTTCCTTGCCCAATCATCTGGAATCATGCTATGCTTTTCTTTAAATCTATTATGAAGTTCTTTTGTAGAAATCATATGACTTTTTGAAATATCTTTCATCAGTTTGTCAACTGAATCATAGTCAATACTCCTCAGTTTGATCAAACTTTTCTCAAGATCTGATAATGCAGATTTATTTTGCATTAGTATGGGAGTTTTTATTATTTATGTAAATTTATCTGTCAAGTGCTACAGCAAGACCAAGAGTCATACCAGGCAACTGCTGCCAAGAAGTTCCGTTATAAAATTCTAATTTAGTTGAAGTAGAATTATATACTACTGACCCAGCATCTCTTTGTGCGGTTGTAAAGGTGGGGATGTTAATGCGAGCATCAGTACCACTAGAAACCATATTTGCAATTTGTCTAGTCTTGCTCATGAGAGTCTTTATGAATATTTATGATAACTTCGTAACTATGACTTGAGAATAGTAATTATTTCCAATAGCACTTACATTATTTGGATTACCCATACCATATGCTGAAGCTTGGGTTGCAGTACATCTATGTTGTAGTTTAAATTTTTGATTTACATCAGTTGTTGTATATATGGTAGATCCCATACTATGAGTTTGTGCATAAAAACCAGCATCTTGACTATATTCAGAAGACCCCAGACCTCTCACAAAAGTTATAGATGTATCTAAAATCCTTGTAACATGATTATCGCATCTAAAACCTGGTGCTCTAAAATCAATTTTATATGTACCAGCTGCTTTTAAAGTCACTTCTCCTGTACTACTATTTAAATCAATAATATCATCATCATCAGAAGTAACAGTATTTAAGTCCCTATCCTGCCATGCTCCAGAGGTGAAAGATCCTCCACCAGTTGAAAAAGTTTCAACTTCATCAATAATAGCAACTGATGATGATCCACCACCTCCACCAGAAGCAGTAACAGTTGCAATACCACCACTAGCAGTTACAGTTACATTGGTGCTGAAGTTGATAGCAGTAATTCCTGTTCCAACAGAAGTTCCATTATTTTCAATCTCAATACCTGATGATCCTCCTCCACCAGAAGAATTGATAGTTACTGCTCCAGTTGATCCAGAGATAGTTACATTAGTTCCAGCAACAATAGAAGTTACAATTCCAGTCAATCCTGTACCAGATGATGTCGCAGTAATAAATCCAGCACCATTAGTCAGTTGATTAGTGTTAGTAAATGATGTGGTAATAAATCCAGCACCATTAGTCAGTTGATTATTATTTGTTGGAACTGTTGGTGTATTTGAAAAGTTATTATAATTAAGGTAATAAGATGCTGCTTGACTGTTTAGAGTAAAGGCATTAGTAGCATTGGTTACTGATGTAATTCCAGCAATTCTTAGTTGATCTATCTTTTGAAATTCAACAACGTCTCCATCATTAATAAAGGGTGTCATAGTCACAACAGACCCATTAGTGGCTGTGAAGTCAACTCCACCTACCTGCTTGGTGCCGTTAAGAAACACATCAATCAATCCAACTGTATATCCGCCGGTAATTGTAAAATTTGTTGTAACTCCAGAAGATGTTTCTACCTGTCTAGTGATTGCTGAACTTGGAACATCAATAGTTACAGTTGTTCCAGATCCTACAATTGTTACACCTACTCCAGTAAATTTGAGGTCAGTAAATCCAGTGCCAACACGAACAGAACCAGATTGAATCCCAACACCAGAAATGATGTTAGTTAATTGACTACCATCTCCTCTAAAACTTGATGCTGTAATAATACCAGTTGTATTAATAGAAACTGTTGTGCCAATCCCAACAGATGCTTGATTTCCTTCCCTATCACTAAAAGCAATTTCACCTGAAGTATCTTGATGTAATCTAACAGTGGTCCCTGTGCCAATAATTATCTCATCAATGCCAGTAATTTTTCTTTCATTTGGATCTAAAGTAATAGATCCCTGACCAATCGTAAGAATACCAGTTACTCTGGCGTCACCATTTACAACTAAATCCTCATTAAAGAAACCACTATCAACTCCAACGTGTACTTTAGTGGAAGTTACAACTCCAACTGCATCGATGCCACCTGCTAGGACATCAATTCCAGATCTTGCTGTAATGACTCCAATTGAGTCTAAGTTTTGAATATCTTCCTTGGTGATAGTACCACCAACATTTAGATTGCCAGTAAACTGAACATCACCTACAACATAAAGTGACTTTCCTGTTATAGCAGATGACGTATTAATTCCAACAGATTTATTAGTAGAAATGCCAATGCTATCTGTATGCCAGGTGCCACCAGCACCAACACCACCACCCGGAGCAAATTTAAATTTCTTATGCTTATCCTCTCCTGTTTGACTTAAGTCAATTTGAAGAACCATTCCGTCGTAGGCATTGATGTTTGTAGCAATACCTGCTACATCATCAAGATATTGAAGTCTTGTTTCTCCTCCACCTCCTATGGTAGAAAGTTGAGTTGTGACTCTATTGATGAATAATCTATAATGATTTGATAGATCATCAAGAGTTGCAAACTTCTGATCAAGTGGTGCTAATGGATCAGTTTGTCCACCTGCCTTTTGTTTTTCAGATGGTGGTTCATTAAGAAGATAATTTTCTTGTAATTGATTTTGATCTTTTTTGATTAATGAGGCAATATCTTTAAGTTCTCTGACAGTTGATTTTAAAGAATCAACGTCTTTTGTGATAGTAGATATTTCATTATCATAATATTTTACTTCTGGAAGTAAATTTACTTGCTCTTTAAGTTCATTAAAAAACTTTAAAAGTGTTTCATCTGTCTTAATGCTCTGCTCATTGATAGAAGTAATTTCTTTTTCTAACTTCTGTTTTATTTTATTCTGCTCACTCAGAACTGCTTTCTTTAGTTTTCTATCATCATCTTTAAATTCTCTGTGATATTCCCAAACTTTTAATGATGACTTACTTAGTTCGGAATATATTTTATCTTTAGTTTCTGTTAATCGAGTATTAGTCTGATCAATCTTCTCACTAACATTATCTTTAAGGTTTTTTACATTTATATTTTGTTCAAAATCCTTTACTTGAATGGTCTCATTGAGTTCTGATACCTCAAAAGATATCTTCTCTTTAATTACTTCAAGATGACCTTGAACTCTAGTAAAATCTTCATCAATAGTATTAAAAGTATTCCCAATCCACCTAAAATCAGGTATATCTCTAGATTTTGCCTTATTAAGTTCTTCTATAAGATATGATATATCACTATCATAGTGTTTGATCTCAGGTAAAGATGTTATATCTTCCTTTAATTGTGTTATCTTATCATTAATATGTTCAATATCATGATCATAATACCTTATTGTTGGTATTTCAGGTATTTTTGATTCAATTTCAGTTAATTTTACCTCAAGATGTTCATTTTTTACATCTAAGTCATCAATTTTATTACTTTTTTGATCAAACTGTGTAAAATATTCCTCAATATGAGTTAGTTTACTACTTAAATCACTTAACTCTTCATCATAATATTTTATTTCTGGTATTTCTGGTATCTCTTTCCTTAAATCGTTGACAAGACGTATCAGTTCTGACCATTCTGGTGCAGTCTCTGATAAAACAGGGTTAATATTTTCTGTTTCTTCAAATAAAGTTTCTTCTTTGGGAGATTCTGAAATGTAATCTTCTATTGATGGAAGTTCCTTTTCCTCTATAAAATCTTTATATGAGGGTAAATTATTTTCCTCTACTATATCATTTATTGACGGTAGGTCTTCGTTAGACATTCTATTAGTGCAGTACTTTGGGATTTCTCTCCCTGAAATACTATTTATCTGTCTGACTTGCTTGCTTCAACATTTTCTGAAGGTCAGCAGTGGAACCAACAAACAAGGCATTGTTGACTGTAGTTGGTCCTTTTTGATCCTTTTCTTCACTAACATCCTTCAGTTTCTTCTGAAGATCCATCAATTTGTCTGTTGCATCTGACACATTCTTGATCAATTGTCCAGCAACCTCATATGCTCTAGGCATTTCACTCTCTTGGGCAAGTTCAAGAATGCCATTTATTGCTTCTTGTCCCTTTTCAATGATTGAATATAAATTACCCCTAGTATATTCATAGTCTTTACGAATATCTTCTGAGGTGCTTTTGATTTTTTGGATTCTGGCATCAGGATCCTCTTTTTTTACTTCTACTGCTGTTGGTGTAACATCAAATGTTTCATTCAACTTACTAAACTTGTCAGTCATGATTCAATCTCCATCAAAAGGTATCACCATCAAATCCAAAGTCATCTCCTGATTCAATGTATGTTGCATCTGCTTTGGTGATGCTATAGATTGCAGCACCTGATGCATGGATCTGTGGTTTTGTCTTGTCTTGAGCTCTTCTGACAGTGATTCTATTGCCACTGATCTCTTTGATGTACATATTCTCATCACCAATATAGACATAAGAACCAACAGGAACTAGTGTCCCATCATCAACTGTGATTACAGTCTCATCTTTTTCTACATTAACAGCAAGTTGAGTCAACAATGAATCATCATAATCTTTAGTTGCTCTTGGTTCAACCTTGTAACTAACATCTCTTGAATATGTAGTTCCAGATGCAGTTGCTCTTGTACCAGCAATATAACCAACCTGAACCTTCTTGATAACATCACCAGTAACATCAGATACAGGACCATAAAGCATAGTCTTTGCTGTAAATCTTATTGTATATACAAGTGATCTTCTTGTATCAAAGTTGCCTTCATAATCATCCTCCATAGAGATGGATTCAAGTTGAACAGGAACATTCTGTACCTCTTTCAGTTCACCTAAAAACTTGATAGGAAGAGTATATGCAGGTTGAAAATATGGCAGAATTTGCTCCACAATCTGAAGCATATCATCATTGAGTTTTGTCATAATAGACAACTCAATAGTCATATTGTAGGGTACAGGCATGAAGACTTTTTTGACCTTCTCACCATTATCAGTTACAACATAAAATGCTTGAGTTTGAGTAGCCTTTCTGGAAGGGTCATACTGAAGATCAGTAAACTCAAAAGACATTCTAGGTAGAGTAATCTGAATGGGTTTGTTCAGATCTCTTTCTTGTTCTAATCTAGCCAGAAACTTTTGTGTAGGACCATAGGCAAGTGGAACCTTAATTACACTATAAACATCTTCGCTAGCATCTTTGTGCTTGATCTCAATGCCATTGAAGAGAGAACCAAATCCAATAATTACGGATCTGAAAATCTCATTATAGAAATATTCAAACATTGTTACAACTTGACTATACTTCTATTTAGTTAAGGCATTCCAAATGGATTCTTAGAATCAAAATCAATTATATTATCTGCTAGTAGTTCAATGTTATCATTGTCTGCATAAGGTGTAACAAGATCATCTGTTGTCGCAGTTCTGATGACATGTGTAGCACCTGATTCTTGACCAATAATGGTTTCTCCTATGCCATAGGTTCCAGAAACAATGGATATCTCCAATGTGTTAGCAACAGCATCATATTGCTTAACTCTAGATTCTGTAAGAGATGTCTGACCAATAACAACTTCATTGAATATGAAAGAACCACCAAATGCTGATCCAATACCTGGAGCAGAGGGGAATGTGACATCAGGCACAATTGTATATCCACAACCAGCATTAGTTATGCAGGCATACGTAACTATTCCAGCACTATTAACTACACCAGTTCCAGTAGCAGTTATAAATCCAGGATTAATTGCTCCTGTATACCCAATTGAGATATCTACATTACCTGTATATCCAGATCCAACATTAGTAACATTGATGAACTGTACTGAACCATTGGTACATATGCCTGCTGTAGCGGCAGCACCAACCCCTCCACCACCATCAAAGGTGACCATAGGTTCAACTGTATACCCACAACCAGTATTGGTCATACAGACTGAGAATACCTTACCAGTACCAACACCTTTACATCCAATGTATTGGTCTGTAATTGTTACAATACCTTCTGCTGTTACACCACCAGATGGGGCAGAACTAAATGCCACTTGAGGAGCACTTGTATATCCCCTTCCCATATTTGTGATATTGATTTTCTGAACAGAACCACTTGTGCATATACCAGCAGTTCCAGTAGCAGTTGCTCCAACTCCTATAAGACCAAGAGTTTGGATATATCCAAGTTGTTCAATTTCATTATCAATCTCAGCAATACCAGTATCAAGAACTTCATCCTCATATCTGAAGAGTTCACATCTCAACTGATAAACATAGTTCTTCTGTAGTTGATAGAAGGGCAATTCATGCTCTACGTATTTAATCTCCATCAACCTATCCCCAAGAGGGAAATATACCAAATCGCCTTCTTTAGGTCTCTCTGCTAATTCAATATTAGGTAAATCTCTAATCAGTGGAGTGATATATGTTTCATATCTTTCTCTTGATATAATAAGAGTCAGGTCATCATTATTCTGAATGCCAAACTTTGATAACAAAGTCCCTTGACCACCATAACCTTCATAGTTATCTACATATGCTTCAATTGGATAAGCGCTAGTAAATTCAGATTGAATGACCTCTTTAATTACAGTATTCTTTTTTAAATATTTTCTGGGAATATAGTATACTTCAACGCCATACATCTTCAATTGTTCATTGACCAGACTCTGAATCAGACCCTGTTCACCTTTACTGCCGTTTAGAAAAAATGGATTGAGCATAACATCAACCTATAAGATCTAATGGTGGAAGTTCATAAGTACTCATCATCTTCTGTTTAATTTCATCAAGTTCTCTTTGTCCATCGTCAAAGATTGCTCTACCATTAAACTCAAGACCACCAGGCAGTTTAACACCTTGGAACTTGATGAGATTCTGACCCCACTGTCTCTTAATAAGAGCAGTCAGATATGGTTTCAAGAAAGAATCATTCCAAACTCTTGCATAATCATTGGGATCCATTGATCTCCAACAATCAAGAACAATAAATTCGCCCTCTTTAAGAGTACTCCAATCAATATCAAGATACATCCTATCTGATCTTTGATTAAATCTAATCTGCTTATGAGTATTCAGGACAAAATTCATTGTCTCCAAATAACTCATAGTCATATCATAAGATAGGAGATCAAAACCACCTGATCCTCCCCAGGTTCCAAAATAATCACTAAGCATCAATTGATATTTTACATTCCACATCCCACTTCCACTGTAGGAACCATCAAACTGAAATGCCTTATTGACTCCAATGATATCTGGAGTTAACTGTATATAATTACTGTTCTCATAATAAGTAAATGTTGTAGCAGTTCCAACAATGTTTGTTGTAGCACTGGTGGATGTAATTCCTGTTTGACCTGCACTATTTGAAGGAGCACCAGGAGGACGTGCTTTGCCTCTATCTACATCATCTTGACTAATTCTATATTTAAGATATACCTGTTGAACACCATCAAAGTGTCTTTCTTGAAAAAACTGAATAGCATCATCTACTAAGTCCTCAACTTGCTCTTCAGCAACATTGATTTCTAAGACAGGTGCTCCCAACTGTCTTAGGCAATAATCTATTAGTTCTTGTCGTGTAGAAGGTTGAGCCATTATACACTATATTTTTAACTATTTAGGGTGCAGAGGAAATGCCACCTTGTACCAGTATATATCCTTCTGCTAGTCTATAGAGACTTGATCCTGAGCTCACAAGGATATCATAAACATATCTTCCTGGTGAAATGGGATCAGTTTGTGTAGACCCAAGGGAAATTTCAAATCTACCAGAAGTTGCACTAGTAAATCCTACATTAAATGTAGCTATAGAAACTGATGAAGAACCAACAGAAACTGATTTGGTCATCTGTGATGATCCACTATAACCAGTAAAATCAAAATTAGTGGAGTCATTATTCTTTACGTGGAATGTTGATCTAAAATCAGCACCACTAAAAATAGTTAAGTTGACTCCATATGCTACACCAGCAGCAGGGTCAAATGTAATAGTATTATTGGCCATTTTGCTTTATGATAGTTTGGAGCATTGATTTAATATCATTTATATTATCAGAAAGGTCATCAACCTTTTCCTCAAGTTTATCAACTCTCTCCTTTTGAGAAGAGAGTCTATTCCTAGTGTTCATATATGCTTCAAATTGAGAATGATCAGTATTGATGACTGCACGAGACTTGAGGTCTCTAGCAAAGTCATCTTTTCCTTCAACTGGTAATAAATTCATTATGCCAAGGCAATAACTCTAAGGTTTCTAAACTGTGGAACAATAGACTGATTGGTTGATGTTCCAATCAATTTGATTCTAAAGTTACTGAATGGTTGCAGTTTGTCAATAGTAAATGTATACTCCTTAAACAGATCAACACCAGGTTCTTGGGTATAGGAATCAGATTTTCTGATCTCAATATCAGAAGTTCCATCACTTACAGTAGGATTGATTACATTACCAAACTCATCAATGTTCCTGTATCCAGGGAATGCAGTGTACACTGTGTCTACAGCAGTTGCCTCTTGATTCAAAGAATAAAGCATTCTTATATCATTGTAGTTAGAAACATAACCATCAATGTAAACTCTTAGTGAAGTTGCAGGATTCTCAAGTGTGATAAGTTTAGTCACATACATCAGACTGTTGGGATCATTTCCAATTCCATTGATTCTTGAATCAGTTGCATAGTTCAGAATAGGGGAATTGACTCTATTAGAAACAAAAATAACAGATGAGTTATCTAAGTCAATAGTAGGCGAAAGTCTCTTATCATAAGAGTTCATACTCAGAGCCATTGTGAATGACTTATTGCCAGGTAATGTAGTTAGATAAGCATCTTCATTTGTTTTAGAAACCACCATTCTCTGAGTTTCAAAGTAATTCTTTTCTTTCAAAGCAATCTCTTGATAACCTTGATCAATGTATGATACTTCAGTACCAGAAACACTAGTTTCAGAAACAGATCTCACAGAACCAAATACATTTGTTCCAGAAGGAGATGTATTGTTGATATTTGGAACAATCAAACTATAGGGGAGGTTATATGTACCTCTTGCATTGATACCACCACCAAGTTTAACTTCAGTGAGGTATCTTGCTCCAAAGTCTGTAGAAGATGCACTCTTATCAGTGCCATCTTTAGACATATCAATTTTAATGTGATAGTAGTCAATTCCAATAGGATCTTGAACTGTTGCATCAGCAAGGACATGAGTCTTATTGATTCTTCTCAGTGATACTCCTGAGAACTCATACTTAGTAACCAAGTCATTTACACTATGCTTAGCTGAGAGTGTATTATCAACTCCTCTACTAGAAATACCAGTCAAAGTATTGGTGTCACTTACACCAGTATAAGAAATGATCTCTGCACCAATTCTTACATAACCTGGGTTTGTAGCACCAACTCCAACACCTTCAAATGTACCAAAGTTAGCAGTGTTTCCAATTGAGATAACGCCAGTTTCAGTCTTCTGATAATCTGATGTAAGTTGTGTTGCAGGAACATCAGTTTCAATATTTTGAATGCTAACCCTGTTAATCTCAGAATACATTCCATGATTTCTCTGGAAGATTTTGAGATGTAATCCATCACTATTCACTCTATAAGGTTGTAGTGGGAATACACTTCCACCAATACCAGCATTGATATCAGTAGCAATGCCTGATGTGTCCATATATTGGAGTCTATTGTTAGGACCAAATGTGCCCTGAACCTTATCAACAATTAGTTCATTAAATCCTTTTAGTTGAGGAACAGAAAGTTGCATTCCAGAACCAAGTTCATCAGTTCCAATACTCAAAGGAGTTAGAACATCACCAATCTGATATCCTTTACCTCCAGCATTGACTGTTGCAGCAATAGCAACACCATTAGTTACAGTGATATCAGCAGTTGCATTGATTCCTCTTCCAGTCACAGATGTCAGAGCAACTCCAGTAAAGGAGAATTGTCCATTTGATGGTGTATACCCTGCACCAACATTAGTAAGTGCAAGAGTACCGGTGATTGATCCAGCAAATCCTACTAGTTCACCAGTTCCATCAGAATCAACCTGTATAATAGTATTACCAAGTTTCAGCTCACCATCAGCAACTGTTGTTCCAATACCAATACTCAGGTTTCTTGGAACTGCTGTGATACCATTTCTGCTAATTCTTTCGAGTTGAGTAGGAAGTTGAGGGTTGAAGAATTCAATATTGCCATTTCCAACAAAATCAGAACGATAGAGGTTAAATTTCAAATCCTCATACTGACTAGGTGTCCATACAGAAGCATTCTGTGACTTGAACAATGAACCCAGAATAGGTTGAGAGGTTACTAAGACCTGACCTGATTCTGTTCCAAGAGTTGTGATATCTGCTTCACCCAATCTAGAGATATAGACATTATACTCTGTTGTATTAGAAAGAAGTACAAGAGCATACTCTCTGTTTCCTGCCAGATAAACAGGTGCATCAAATGTGAATGTTGTTTTTGCTGTGGAATCAGGTGATACTACAACCTGATCAGGTGTGAGATCTACTTCTGAATAAGGAAGGATCTTATCATTGGGCTGACCAAGTGTAGTTTCACGAATTTGAACTGTTACAGGTAAACTTTGTGCCTTAGTTCTAAAGAAAATATCAACCTTAGTGACAAATACCCCAGTCTCATCATCAACCTTGAAGGTTTGAGCAAGAGGGTCACCTCTTCTTGGTGGTGGAGGTGGTGGAGGTGTTGGTCTAAAGGTAGTGTCAGTAACTACATCAAATTCAAAGTCATCTGTTAACTGTCTAGTATCCTGGAAGTCCTCATTAGTTTCAACTCTAGCATTTCTTAGTGAAAGTGTGACTTCTTGGGTATTATCAATATCACCCTGTGAGTAGAAGATTTCTTCACCAGAAGTTGTTGTTGTGCCTCTAATAGTGCTATTGATTGGACTACTAGTCAATCTAAAGATATTTCTACCTGTCTCAAACAGAGGATTAGAAACATTAGCACTATCTGGCACAAAGTAAGAACCAATAAGTGTTCCTACATTATCTGTAACCAGTCTTACACTAGTTACAGTAGCCTCTCCACCATTTGTACCTCTTAGGATCATACCTTGCTGAATATAACCACTAAACTGTGGGAATTCTTCAGATTGTAGACTGAATGTATCTACATTGACCAGTGATGAAGACTGTGTATATCCAGTTGAGACTGCATTTGATCTTGAATATGGATTAGCACTATAAGTGTCAGTTGGAGCATTATATGGGCCATACTTATGGTTTGAATTTGCAACTCTGAATGTTATAGAAGCATTGGATGATGCTGAATTGAGTTGTGAACTCTCAGAAGAAGGCATTACACCTGTTACTGTTTCACCAACAACAAATGTTCCAGTACTCATACTGATCTGAATCAGTTTAGGAACACTAAATCTTGTAACATCAACACCATCAAAGAATGTATATAATTGTGTGAAAGGTTTTAATTTAGTTCCTGTAAACTGGAGATTGCGAGATCTCATGAAGTGTTGGATTTCTCTATTAACAATCCTATCACCCAGTGATTCAGTGTTAATTACTTCATTGATTGTCTGTTGAACACCAGTTCTATTCTGTTCCAGTGAAATGGAACCATCAATAGTTGTTGACTGAACTGTACTCAGATTGCCATTTGCCCAACCAGGAACATTACCAATTACATTTCTACCACCTAAACGATTTGCTGCAGCATTAAGAGATTCAGTTCTGTTTCCTGATGAAGTAGCATCTAATGTGACTCCTGTGGTTTCCCAGGAATCCCAGATAACAGGAGTAACTCCAATTCTAGATCCATCAGCATTATCAGAGATTTCTGCACCAAGTGCTTCTGCAACACCCTCAAAGGAACCCTCCAGTGTGACATTGCGCATCTCCTGCCTGTTAGTGTCAATCCAGACATCAACAGTTGGTTCAAGAGCAATAGAACCTTGATAATAAGTTACAAGGAATGGAGTTACATTCTCAACTCTTGTGGAGAATGGTTGAGTCAGCCAAGGAACCTGTTCATAGTCAAGAGTGACCATCTGACCAGATCTTCTGATGCCTGTTCCACTCAGTCCTTCAAATCTGGAATCATTATTGGTGGAAGTTGAATTTAACTGCAGGTTAAATGCTGTTGAATAGTGAGAAGGTCTCAAAACCTTTCTCTTAGTATCAATACTATTCTTAATACCAATACTAGTGTCTTGAGGTTGAGTTGTTGTAAAGTTATCAACAAAAATGCCAGACTTAAATCTGTTCAGACCATTGATATCAGAAACAAATGTATTCAGTGTTGTCTGCTCAAGAAGATTAAGAGAAGTATAATACTCAAGGTTCTTAATCCTTTGCTCAAGTCTAGAAATATCATTCATCTGATATCTCTTATGCTCAACAGTCTTAACTCTTACATCCTCTACATTGTAGAGGTATGCAGGCATAAAGACATTACAAAGATTAAGTGCTCCACTCTCTTCATCTGGTAGAGATGGAATGTCATCAGGGGCACCATATTTTACATTAATTCCACCATCTTTATTCAGATAGATTCTGTCTGCTCTAGCAAGATAATAGTTGTAATCAAGTGTTACTGATTCATCAGATGAGATGATTCTACTTGAACTATGTTGACCACCATCAAACTTTCTACCTGCAAATTCTAGTGGAGAATCTGCACCATCTGTCACAACATAGGGACTTACTCTTGGTCTGGCATCAATAATATCAGTTACTCTTACGCCACCAACTGAAGCAATTTCAGTAGAATAGTCCAGATCATTATATGAGTTTACAGTTGTGATATCACCAGTATCTGCTGCATCATAGTAAGCACTTGAGAAGTAAATAATCAGTTTTTTAGTTGGTAATGCTCTTCCACCTCTTCTTAAAATTCTTCCATAGTCATAGAAACTTTCTCTTTGGCCATTATAGAAGAGGTAGTCACCTGTTACATTGATTGAACCAACTTGGATTTGATTTGCCTGTGCCTGAACACCTGAATCAGAGAATACTAATGTTTCATTGTTCTCAAATACACTCTCATTCTTATAAACAAAACCAATAGTATTATCAGTCTTTCTAGTCAGGTAGATTGCTTTTGCACCACTAATTGTACCTGTAACAGTTTCACCAATGATTAAGTCATTAGTAGAAGCAGATGGTCCATTCATTGATGCAAGAGTCATAAATGGTGACTCAGGATCATTCACATCAGTTGCTTCAAATACACCATATACTGATACAACATCAGGAATATTCAGTGAAATGATTTGGTCCTGAACTCTTGTTCCAAATGGGAAGTCTCCATAGACTAGACCATCATTTAATGTGGTGCCACCAACACCTGACCCAGCAAGAGTTGATTTCTCAACAATTATGCTGTTTGAAACATTCTTTAACTTGGTTTTGGATGTAACATTCTGCTTACGAATAGTAGCAATCAATGTTGAGTTGGGATCAGCACCACTCAAACCATCAATAGTCAGAATTGTAGATCCAGCAGCAAAGTTGAACTTATCAGCAGTAAGAACTTCTGTTTTTCCATCAGATGTTATCAGTGAATATCTTTCCTCATCAAATGGTAGGAATACTTCATTATTTGGATCAGATACATTAATAGCAGCAGAAGAACCAGCAGAATCAATAACAGTAGTAAACTTCTGTCTGAAGACTATATCAGAATCACTAAGGTCTACAGATTCAACATTCTTTCTAGGAAGAGTACTGTAAAGTGATTCATTATTGGCAAAGTTTCCAGAACCATTTGATTTTTGGAGGGTACTGCTAATGATTTTAAGATCACTAGATGTAAAATCAGCACTAGGAAGAGTTCCATCACAAATACCAGCAACACTAGTAACACTTGCAATAGTTAGTGAAGATGTTTTAACATCAGTAATTCTTGCAAAAGAGAAATCATTCAAACCTGGTCTTGAATACCTTACAAGATTGTTAACAGTAGCAATACCAGTAAATGATCTGCCTCCAAGAGCAGGACTAGTAATAGTAGATACTCCCAAACTCTCTGCTGTAATTTGAGCAACCTCAAACGAGAATGTGGGACTTTGAATGATATCTGCTGTGAATGTATTTGCTGTTCCTACAATACCATATACAGACTTAATATCATCAATTTTGAAATTCTTAGCATCTATCAAGAATCTAGCATTATCCAGGACACCATTGAACTTGAGTCTTTCTCCCTGGAAGAACTCACCCTGAACACTATACGCTGTAAGAGCAGTTCCTGAAGTTACATTATACTTTAGGAAACCAGTAGCACCACTGGACTCTCCTTCAATATGAAGAGGTGTAGATAGAGTTGCTGCTACATTGATATCAAGATCTTGATATGTATCAACATCAAACAAAGAAAGATCCCACTGATTAGTAGCAGAATTTGTAGTATTGTATGAACCAGACTCTAAGGAGAAATCATATAGTCTTGCTTGACCAATTTCTTTACCAGGAGCAGTTTCAGATGCTAATCCAACTCTCTCACTCCTCAAACTAAGGGTATTTGTAGTGTTGAATCCAATAATTGGAGATCCATATACTCTATTAACACCAAAAGTTGGTCCAAATCCAAAATTAATGCCTTGATTCTTAACAAGTCTAGTAGATCTTGGTTTTGGAACATCAATAAGAGAAGATGAAATCTTTTCTACCTCATATCCCCTCACATATGCCTTACCAGGGGTCATTTTGTAGACCATCAGGTCATCTGTTGGAATTTGACCCTGTGCTGTGATTTGACCAGGCAAATAAATGCCTCTATTTCCTTCTTGGTTATCTAAACTCTCTCTAACAGTGGTTACAAACTCTTTTACATAATAATGACCTGATTCGTCAAAGGTTCTCTTTGCTAATTCATCTCCAAGGACATTATATTTTGTGGTATTGAGAATATCTCTCAAAATACCATTAGAAACCTCAGCAAGTTGAATAAATCCCTGGTCAACATAGTCATCAGAGAGTTTTTTGCTCAAAGTTGCTGTGATTTTGAGTCTATCAGCACCTGGTGCTGTATAATTATTGTATCCTTGAGCATTATCGTTCAGAGTTGGGTCAACATCTGAAGAAACAACCTCTTCATTGACTGTAAGACCAATTCTATAACTAGAATTTGTGCTATATTGGTCAAGAATTAGAATTTGGCTGTCTACATTGACAAAATATCCCCTAAGGTAATAAACTCCTTGATTTAGAGTAAATGCAGACCCAATTGCTGATGCATTAGTGGAGATTGTGTTAGCAAATCCTTCTCCAGCAGCAATAAATGTTGTTGCATATGAAATAGTGGTCTCAGTTACCAGAACTTCATCATCCTGGAAGACATCAGTTGCATTATCTTCACCTGACTCCTCATAATTCAAGTAAAGAGTGTACAATCCTCTTACAGATTGTTGATTTGTGATATATGTTACTACGGTTGCAGTTACTCCTGATGTTCTTCCTGTAATTTTCTTACCAATAAGTTGGTCAAGATACAGAGAAACAGGAATGCCTAGGTATTCTGCTTGAATCTGAACACAAAAGAACCTATCATTGTAGGTCAATTGTCCTGGAATAATTACAGAACCCTCTTTAAAGAGGTTATCTCCCATATCTTCAATCTGGTTCTGAAGAATGGATTGAAGATTATTTAATTCTCTAGCCTGAATTGGATATGCAGGTTTGAATAATACTTTATTATAGTTACTCTCGGGATCAAAGTCATCAAAATAAGGAGCAACGTTGAGGTTTGTTTCCTGTGGCATAATTCTTTAGAACTGCAAGATAATCTTTACGTCTTCTTTCTGGGATGACGACCTTGTGACTGATGGTCTGTTGTCCACATATACAATGTTTCCAGAATACTTTTTAGATTCTGGTTGAGCAACACCTTTAGTAAAGTCCTGACCCAGGTTATATGTCCTATTATTTATTACAGTTGTCAGACCTGTAAATCCAGTGTCAATTCCTAGAGTTGCACTGCCACCAATAATGTCTAAACTTCCATTTACAGATGGAGTAGCAGTAAATCTCAGTTCTTCAAATCCATAAGTAGGACTTGTGTTTTGTGTTCCATCAGAATTAAAACCACAATTGGTTCTATCCTGCCAATACTTCAAAACTCCAGTTGTTTGATCATATGAAACAACTCTGCCAATAGCAGTTGAACCAAGACCAACAGTTTGAGTGATATCAACATCAGCGGTAAATGTTGCTGAACTATATCCAGCACCAATAAGTCTTAAAGCGTATACTGCACTTGCCTTATCAGTATTGAGGACAGCAGATGAATTGTATGCTTGTGGATTCTCAACTAGACCCACTCTTGCAAACTGATTTCCTGTGATAAAATCAGGATTTTCAGTATCATTCTCAAATCTTGCATAAGTTAGGACATTATACGCACCAAGTTCTTTATAAACATCAGCACCATGACCACCAGAGGGTGGAATAATTACATTGAAAGTCGGTGTTGTAGTTCCAGTGGGAACACCACCAGCAGCAAGGTTGACTGTACCAAATGTATAACCAGACCCACCTTTTGAGACTGTTACTGACTCAATTTTAGCATCAGCATTAACTACAACAGTTGCTTCTGCATCTGCTCCATCACCTGTAATAGGAACTTGTGTATAAGTTCTAGAAGTGCCAAGTCCTGCACCACGATTTCTGATGGTTACAATCTTTAATTGTCCACTTGATGAAGCATTCTGTCTGACTGCAGCATTATCAGTGCTAGTATACCAGTCATTAGGGACAGGAATATAGTTTGTTGAGTCAAACTTGATTGCTTGACTTGGTTTGATAGTATAAAGATATTTCCAAATATATCCATCACCACTTGAACCAGCAGATCTTGGTTCTAAATCAGTAAAAGTTGGTTCATCAAGAGATGGACCACCTTGAAAGTTATTCTCAGGAGTTGCATTATTATAGAGACAAACATATACTCTATAATCACTATTCATTACAAAGTAATTTGCAGAATAGATATCAAAAGAACCAGATGGTTGAGAAGCATTACTTCTTGATATATCATTTCTCCACATATCATATGTGATGCCAGACTGCCAGTTGATTTTTCTGACAACTTGACTAATATCACTTGCATTGATCTTTCTCAATGCAATCATAGTATCCCAATAATCATTAGATTGATCTAGATTATCTTTAGGAGATGGTGGATTTGTATCCCAGTCTGCCTGATAATCAGATGCATTAGGAAGACCAATGAATGCATAATAAGAATTTGTGCTGGACTGAACACCAGCGACAAAATTCTTAGCATTCAATATTCTAAGTTGGTCAGTAATTATCGCTGCCATTTTGTTCTGACTTTTTTTTATTTATCAAGTATAATTGTTATATTTTAAAGATACATCCCTAGTAACAAGACTTCCAGTTGAGATTCCTGCATAACCATTTTGAGTGTATGAATTGAAAGAATTTGCAAGTGTTCTGTTTTGAATATCAATTTTGCCCCAGCTAAATTCACCTGTACTTGTGGATCCATAACTTACATCACCAATTGTACCAACATTAGTTACAATTCTTCTGACTGCTGTCATCCCATAACCAGTAACATTAGCCAACTCAGTAGTAACACTCTCAACTTGATATACAGCATCAGAGTACGTTGTAGCAATTGAAACAAGATTGCCACTGGTATCCTGAGTCTCAAGAGTTCCACCAACACTTACATTGATGTTAGTATCAAATATTGTCAAATAATCACCAGTAGAAATTCCACTGATTGTGATACCTGTTCCAATATAAGTTGGATCTCTCATAAATGAACCTTTTGGAATGAAGAGGTCAAAGATAAGTTTGTTTTGTGTCCCTGAATTTGTTGTATTGAATCCAACAATCTCACCATAATCTCCTTCATAAGAAGAAACTCCCATTTCTTCTCTAACAAAAGTAGGAGATTCAATAATGACTAATGGCAAACTTGTTGATGTGTATCCTGTTCCTGCTTCTGAAATAGTAAATGATGTCACAATATCATTAGTTATATTTGCTGTTGCAGTTGCTGTTGTGCCAACATCAGGGTCAGAAATAATTACATTTGCAGAAGAAGTTGTATATCCAGCACCAGGATTTGTGATATTCAATGCTGTGATTGATCCACCAACAGAAACTGTAGCAGTTGCAATTGAACCAACTTTACTATCTTGTGAAACAACCAGAATACTGTTCTGGAATGTTCTATTGGCAGATTCATTATTAGAGTTGAATAATGGTCTTACACTATCAACATAAGCAGTTGTTGTGCTTACACTGAGTGGTTGGATAAGGTATGAAGCAGGATAGATTTGCGATTCATATTCAACTCTATCCTTGCCAACATATTTTCCATTGATAAACTTATCAACAGATTGCTTACACCAAGTAACAGGTCTAAGAATAGATTGGTCACTAGTGATTCCAGGACCAGGATAATTATTGGTTTCAACAGAATCAAGGGTATTGATGCCTGTAACTGTTCTTTGGGTTTGATCTAATGTAATTGGTTGACCCAGATCAGGATTATTATCAATATCCAATATATCACCAATCTTAATAGTCTCTAAAATGTCTGTAAAGACAACATCAACACTACCAGCACCCTTATAGAAGATAACCTTAGAAGTATCACCACTATTTTCAACCCCATCTAGTCCTGCTGCAGGTGCTTCAGCAAATGTAATCACACTACCACCTTCAAACTGGTATGCAACACCAGGTTCCTGGAGGATATCATTGATGAATACCAACAGTGTCTTATCTACTTCAATGTTTGAACCAGCTTGGGATCTGATTGAGATTGGTTGGTCATTAATTGACAGTTTAAATGACTTCTGAGTACCATCAAACTGACTATCTAATGCATCAAATACTTCAAACTCTCCAACAGTCCAACCATTGAATTGATCACTGTAAGTATCCTCAATTGTAATCTGGAACTCATTAAATGTTGCTCCAGGGTCAGTTGGAATTCCAGTGAGACCGCCAACAGGGACAGTCAAAATCTGTTGAGGTCCAAAGGAGTGACCTGAATTTCTAAATTCAAAATCAATAACACTTGAACCTTGTCCTACAACAATATCAACTGTTGCACTCTGCCCAATACCTGCAGGACTAGAAGAAGAATACTCAAGTGGAATATCAGAGTAACTTAAAGGAGAATCAAATACTACAACAGGTGCATTGGATGCTGTATATCCAGAACCAGGATTGGTGATGTTGATGCTTACAATATGACCACCTTGAATAGTTGCAGTTCCAATATTTTCAATTGAAGGAATAACACCATTAAATGTCTGAACACCAACATTAACAATTTGAGATCCTGGTCTATAACCAGAACCACTATTGCCAATACTAATAGAAGAAACAGTTCCAACACCAGATATAATTGCTGTTGCACCTGCAGATACTAATGGTTGATAAGCAAACCCTCCAGTAGAACCAACAGAAACAATCAGACCACCTATAGGGAAATTAGTCTTGTTGAAATCATATCCTTCTGGAACTCCAGATCCATTGTATCTAATTGAACTAATTCCACTATCTTCAATAATCTGATAATCACCTTGAGTTGCCTGAATTCCTTGTGGTGACTGATAAATGTTATTGGTTAAAATAACTGTATCTGATGTAATGCCAGTGACATTATTGCCAGAAGTTTGAAGTGTGAAGACACTAGATACTCCAGTAAATCCACCAGAGAAGTCATCAAAGACATTGTTAAGATGATAAGCTTCAAGTGTTGTGCCTGCTCCAGCACGCTTCATGAAAGTTCTTCCCTGGAATGTAGAACTGGATGTAATACCAGTCCAATCTCTAGAGTCTGGAGGATTAGTTGTTGAACTTAATGGAATATTTCCATAAGGAGCAGAAGAGAAGAATAATGTATTTCCTACAATGTTGTAATTACCAGAATACTTGGTGATTGTTGCTCCAGCTAAGTGCTTTGTTAGTACAGAACCCAGTACAGGTCTATTTACTGAAATGTTGTTGCTAATACCATAAGTTCCAACTGCAGAAACAGTCATAAATTCATCATCAATCTTAATGATATCACCAGTAACAAAAGATGTAACACCTGTGGTTTCAAAGGTTAATTGGAAATTAATAGTTCCAGTAAGTGTAGAATTGACAGGAGTTATTGCAATTGGAGCCTGGATCATATTATCAATAGCAATCAATCCTTTTGAATTTGCTTTCTTAGCAGTGATTGTGTGTGATGCACCTATACCAACAGAATTAAGAGTCAGAATAGATGGAGGAACTGAAAGAGCATCTTCTGCAGTAGCAGCAAATCTCAATTTACCTTCATCAACCTTGACCACAAAGACATCTTCTGGAAGTAAATCAGTTGAACCAATACCAGGTATAACAGCAGTAACAATGCCAATACCAGCAGTATGACCTACACCTGGTGCTCCATATGTAACACTCTCACCACTTACAAAGAAGTGATTGGGGATTTGAATATAGTCATTTGCCAAATCAACAACAATTGAACTTGAACCATCAAATATTCTTCTGAAAATTGGGTTCCCTCTATGCTTGAGTTCGAAGGAGTCTTTAAGACTTAGTTTTGTACCTTCATAAATCCCAGAATCAGTATTAACAACAACATTATTGAGATCAATATCAGTTGGATTTGCATTTTCAGTAGTAATCTGTAGTTGATTAAAATAAGTTCTGACCTGAACTGCCTTGTTGGCAACTGGTGTGTAGAGAATATCAAGACCGCCAGTGATTGAACTTATGCCAATAGTTCCAATACCTAAACCTGTTGATGTATTAGCATACTCAACACAGAATTCATTAGATGAAGAATTGATAGCGGCAAATTCAAACATCTCATACTCACTATCAGTTGTATTCTCCACAACAACAACACAATATGTTGACTCATAAGGTGTTGTATAAGATGAAATTACATTTGTTGTTGGCGAAGCTGAGGCAGAGATTGATGAATAAGAAGAACCTACTCTAGTAATATCTAAGTCAAAAGAACCAGTAGATGTTCCATTATCAGAAATTGCTATAACAGCAGAGTTGGTTGTAACTGGTGTTGCAGTACTGCTATGGAATTCAACAATAATATTTCCACCACTAATTCTTGCACCAAATGTGCCTATTCCTAAATTATAAGTATTTTTTGACTCATTGATGCTTCCATACTCAAGAAGTGAGACATCTGTGCCATCATGCAGGATGTTAAGTTCAGTTGAGTAGAAAGTATCTGTAGAGACCTCTTCAACCATTGAGAGTACCTTAAGTGCTCTATATGTGGTTCCTACAGAAACAAGTGTGCCTGTGGAACTTGCAGGTATAGTAGATCTTTGACTGAATACACTAGATACATCACCATAACTTCTAGTCCCAGTAGTAGTCTTATCATCTAAGATACTGAAAGCAAAAGATGACACGTCATATATGTTTGTTTCAAACTTGACTGGGAAGAATGTAAGATCCCATCCACCAGCAGTAGCAATGTAATCATAATAACCAAGATATGGATATGTTTCAATAGTTGCATATTGATTCATATAAGCAACACTATCATCCTGAATCATTGTGATAATAGAGAACTGTCTCTCATCAGTAAATACTCTATCTCTTGCATGAGTTAGAATTTTATTGTAGATATAGTTTGATTCAAAAGAAGCAATTGATTCATATGGTTCTGCTCTTTCATTACTATTGAACTGAGAAGAAATATCATCAATACTCAGAACTCTATTGCCAACAGACTGGAAGTAATCAGATAGAATTCTATTATCAAAGATAATTTCATTTGAGAACTCTTGACCATTTACAACAAAACTAGTCTCTGTTACATTATCATAATCATAGAAGCAATTAAGATCTCCATTTCCAATAATATCCACAACTGTCTCAATATTAGAGTCAATTGCAGTGACAGGAACAGATGCCTCACCAACAGGTGCTGCAGCACTCTCAATCTCAAGATCAGCAAACCTCTTAAATCCAGCAGTATGATTTAATGCTCCAACAGAGTTATTCCAAGTATCAAAGTCAACATTAGACTTCAATGAATATGAGAAGTTTTGATAATACTCATTATTAGGAATCCTTTGCAAGCTATCATTCAGGAATCCAGTATTTTGACTCCAACCATTAATGATAGTTGTACCAGCACCAGTTTCAATCTCTGCTTTAAAATCATACTTGGTCTTAATAAAACCTTGAGTATTTGAAGTAAGACCTCTAACTGTATCTCCAACATTAAATTCAAATGGTGTAGATACTTTGAGAATTTCTGTATTCCTATTCCAACTTTCTACATTGCCATTACGCTCACCATTGGTTACTTGCTCATCTAAGAAGAAATCATTCTTCTTAAGAACAATATCAAAGATTGGGAAGTGTGAGACTGGAATAATTCTACCCCTAATGGGTGTAGTTACATTTCCAGGTTCTTGAGTACCACTAATGACCTCAGACATATCATAATCAATGAAAGCACCAGATCCACCTAGATTGGTCTGGACACCAGTTACAGGGAAGTATGCATAATTGTACTGTGAAGAGTTATAACCAGTTCCTGTTGTGCCAAGACCAACATTGATGCCCTCAACTAGAACACTTTCACCAATAACGAACGGGAAGTCTTCTTCATCACTGAATATTGTATTAAAGAATATTCTTACATTCTTAGTTGAATTGGTATAAACCACTGAGTTGATGCCAACTCCATTAGTATTGTTGGTTGGTACAATTCTAGGCAATGTTTCATAAAGTTCAGTTGTATTTTTGATAATAGAAACCTGATTTTCACCAAGAGCATATGAGAGTTCAACATTTGATTTAATCTCATTTGTATACCCATCAACCACTACCAGGTTTGGTGCTAGAAGATAATTAACTCCATTGGATGAAATACCAATTCTTTCAAATGAATTGAGTGGTTCAATTTCAAGGATTTCAGGAAGGTTTGCTACTGTTCTTAATGTGCTATCAGAAGGATAGTCAAAACCAATATTGTTAGATGAATGTGTGTAATTTAAGATTTGACCAATGTTCGTACTTTCAGGATAAAGAATGGCATCAGTTCCAAAACCACTTCTTACTGTGTTAATACCAGGTAGACTCCTATAACCTATACCTGGATTAGAGATTTGTACTTCAGTGATAGATCCATAAGCAGTCAGAGAATTAGTATCATATTCTGGTGCTGCATTGGTTGTTCCATATGAAACAACCTCAGGGACTGTACTGATATTAAATGTGAATGTTGTTGTTCCAATTCCAGAAACTTTTTGTGTACCATCATAATCAGTAGGAACTAGATTGATTTGATTATATGAAGATACTTCTTCATCAATAATCATCTCTCTTTGAACTATAGGCGAAAATGTGGTGTTTACATTACCAAATGAATACCATAGAACTGAAGGTATATGGTCAGAAACAAATACAGACAAGTTTGCTGTGGAATCAATACCAGGTCTACCACTCTTTGTTACTTCAAATTCACTACTCTTACCTGATGTCAGATAAAGTGTTCTGTATGAAGAATCAGAATAGATATTGAGTTCAAAAGCAGAATACTGATTATTGTTTGATACAAAAGAAAGTGATGAGTCTGAAAGATCAAACTTTAAAGTATTGTTCTTACTGACATTGACCAAAGGATTAACCTTAGAAAGTGTTCCAGCAGAAGCACTAGTGATATTGACAAAATTGGGTTCAACTTGAGTAATCTCTGATCTTTCTCTAACAAGTTTGATCTTTATTGGTGTGTAAAGAACAACATAATACATTCCTTCATTTACAAGACCACCTGATGGAGTGGTTGAAGTATAGATGACCTTATCACCAGTCTTAAATGGATTGTTGCTCAAAGAGATAGAATTATCAGAAGTTGTGACATCTCCAGACGCAAATGTCTTGGGATCAAATACCATCCTTCTGTTGAATTCATTATATTTTACAGTTACAACTACTTCATCTCTTGGTTTGAGATCAATATTAACAGAATCCCCAACAAAAAGACCGTGTGTTGATGCAGTAGATACTGTAACTATATTCTTTTGCAATTCTCCAGTAACTACATCAGTGCGTTTTGTTCTCAGGTTATGATAAACACCTGAACCAACACCAGTAAAGTAAAGAAGACCAGCAGTAGTATTCACACCAACATATTGTCCAGTTACAGTAGAGATACCAACTCTATTGGTTGAAAGACCTACAAATCTATTTGTGAGAGGAACAGCATAGAATGTTCCAAGACCTGAGAGAACAACAGTGCTTGCTGCTCCAGTAAGACCATTCCAGGTCTCAATAGAATCACCACCATTGGTTGAATACTCAACAACTTCATTAATCAAAAGACCATGATTTGGATAGTAGATTGATTGAGGTGGGATTACAACAACTGAGGCACCTGCTCCTGGATTGGAGAATGTAACTGCTGTTCCAGTTCCTGTTCCTAATGCAGTTCCAAGACCTAATGCCTCAGCAGGATTGAAATACAATACATTATTAATTTTTAATGTTTGTGTAGTTCTTGCAGTTCCAGAATTAATAGAGAAACTTCTTGGATCTTTGAAGATCTTAGTCAATGCAATATGAGAAGTTCCAATAGTGCCAGATTGCTCTCTTAGAACTTGAAGTCTCTGATTTCTTCTATCAAGAGTGAGAACTTTAACCTTCTCACCATCAACTTGCATAATGTCATCAGGTCTCACAAATGGATACTGAATAGCACCACCAATATTAAAATAGGTTGTCATTCCTGTTACAGATGTATCACCTACACCAGCAAGAAGAACAAATGAACCAGTGTTTATACCAATTGCATAATTGCCATCTAATCCATCATAATATCTTGATAGACCAGATATGGTAACAATATCGCCATCTGACAATCCATGAGGAACAGAACTATAACCAACAAACTGACCTCTTGATGCATAAGGGATGAACTCAATATCAGAAACAATTGTTGATCCTAAACTAACCTCACTTACTTTCTTACCAAATACTCTTTCAACTTTACCTGCAGCATTACTACCACCAGTGAAAGAGTTGTCAAATATAAGTTGATCATTGACTCTATAATCTTTACCACCTGTGAGAATACCAACACCTTGAATTCCACCAGAAGATGCAGATGTGATATCAATTTTTTGTTTTTTATATGTGTTTGAGTTGTAGATATAATCATAACCACTCAATGCAGCATTCATATGGTATGGTGTAGTATTTCTAAACCAACCATAATTTTCAATATCATAATCTACATGATTGGAAGAAGTGCTAAAGTTAAATGTATTTGGTTCTGAGTTAAATGTATTTCCAATTACATATGGAAATACTGGTCTTCTATACCTGTTGAAAGATCCAGAAGTATCTGTGGTTTCACTAATAGTAGCAAAGTACGCATATGTTCCTTCTGGATAATCAGGAGTAACACAATATCTACCATTATTCTTATCTAAGTCTCCAGTTTCTCTGAATGAAAAGTCTTCAACAAAGAAACCCTCCGAATATTGGGAAATAGGTGGTCTATTAGTTGGGTTCTGTGTAATGTCGTAACCAGAGATCATTCTCTTAATATTTCCACCAGAAGCAGAACTATAACCATATGGTCCATAGATTGGATGTCCATCATATGACCAACCAATAATTGGCGAGTGTCTTTCAGAACTGACTTCAGTGTCATTCTGTTTCTTCAGATCACTCTCTGAGTAAATTGTATTACCATTAGCATCAATTACATATGTACTCTCTCTCAAATATCTGGATGGATATAAATGTGAATACTCAAGTGTCTTTCCACTTATTGAGTTTTCAACAATACCATCATCTGCTCCGATATTAGATAAATTCCTAGCAAAGAGGTTAACAGTCCACTGATTAATATTTGTAGTTGTAGTAGCATCAATACCTGCAGGTTTAACTAGAATAGTGGTATCACTAGAGTATCCTGCACCACCACTAATAACTTTAATCTCAGTGATAGCACCATTTGAAATAATAGGTGTCAGTCTTGCAAAGGAACCTATTCCACTAATAGCAAGATCTGGTGGTGAGTTATAATCTTTACCACCTTCATTAACCAGGACTTCTACAATTCTTCCATTAGAAATAATAGGAGTTAGTTGAGCATCACTTCCACTATTGAATGTGATGACTGGTTGTCTATTGAAGTTTAGGACTTCAGAAGCACCATAACCAATTCCTTCATCTGTAATATCAACAGAATCAATAGAACCTCTAAAGATTGGTTGAACCTTACAGGAGAAGTCTTGATTGGTTAATGTATTAACTCCAATAGTTCCTCTAACAGTGACTGTAATTGGGTTATAGTTGAAAGTTCCATTACCCTCAGATTTAATGTTTGTGAGGATATTATTATCATAGAAATAGTCAGACTGAGTTTGCCCAGTTCCTACCTCTGAAAGGGAGAATGTGCTGTCATTAATCTTGACCACATAATATTCAATGGTAGATCCAAGACCAGCAATAGCAGTTGCTCCTGCTGTATATCTAACAATCTCTTTCTCACCATATCCATGATCATTGATAGTGATCTGATTAGATGCTGTATTAACTCCAACAATGAGTCTCTCTTTATTCTTATATCCTGAACCTGCTTGGTCTACAACAATATTAGAAACAATCTTCTTTCTATCATATGACTTAAACTCCTGTCTGCCAACTCCATAACCTGTAAGGTCTACAGTATTAATTCCTGCCTTGGCATCATTGAAGTTATCATGAAGTGTAATAGTCAATGCATCAACTACATTGACATAGTAGTCAGCATCTGTTTTAATACCAACAATACTATCTACACCTTTAGTTACATATACAACTCTCTCATTCTCTCTAAACTTATGATATGTTGTAAACCCAATAGTATTTGTTGCAAGGTTTAACCCACTCTGCGAACCAGGACCAGAATTAAACTGGACTAGATGATCAACAGAAGCAAGATTGACCTTTGCAGATGCACCAGTCCCCTGTCCACCACTAATAATAACAATAGGGTCATCTACATAGTCAAACCCGTTATCAACCACTCTGATCCCTTCTAGGGATCCCTCAACAGCAACTATGCCAGTAGCACCAACCCCAGTGATATCACTGATCTTCATGATTGGAGGATTGATTACATCATATCCTTGACCTCTGTTATCAATATCTAATCCTTTGACGCCACCATAGTAAATGGTGTCAAATGACTTATAGTTGAGAAGTTCAACACCATTAATTAGAACTCCGTTATAACCTGGTTCAGTACTGTATTCTCCAACCTTTGTAGATGGTTCATTGACCTCTCTGTAAATCTTTTGTGGGGAGAGTTCTTTTTGATAGAAGTTATAATAT
>JACLAB010006588.1_pt1 | contig 40899 bp, 64 predicted proteins | sample 8027921 | NCBI WGS metagenome assembly JACLAB01 (sample SAMN15725117, study PRJNA655200) | protist metagenome | isolation source: fluorescence activated cell sorting (FACS) single amplified genomes of... | place: USA: West Boothbay Harbor, Gulf of Maine | collected 2000-07-19 | reverse complement strand
AAAAAGTCATAAAGTTAAGAAAGTTAAACCACTCTTTTTCATTTTTAAAAATAAAAATAGCTTTCAATAAAAATGGTTTCCCTTTTTTAAAAATAGTTAAAATTTCCTTTGTTTTCATTTCTTTATTATCCCACAATAAATACATACTATTAAGATTTTGTGTTTTATTTAAATTAAAAATTTCGGGAAAAATAAACAAAAACGTTGCTGTACCTGTTTTTCCATTAACAGATTTTGTTAATTTTATTACGGGTAAGGTTTTTTCAGGAATACCTTTAATAAATTGAATTTGAACACACATTAGTTTTTAACAAGACACATAAATATTTTTTGAGAAACTGGGATGGGAGGACTCGAACCTACGAATGACAGAGTCAAAGTCTGTTGCCTTACCACTTGGCGACACCCCAATTTTAAAAGAATAAAAATTCTCTTAAAAAGAAAAAAGATTTGGGCAAGGAGGGATTCGAACCCCCGACACCGTAGTTCGTAGCCACGTGCTCTAGCCTCTGAGCTACACGCCCTTTTAACATCATTATATAACGAATATTGATATAATTTCAATTTTATATTAAAAAATTTAATATTAATTCCAAGAAAACTATGAGAAAAAATTTTGCACTTCTTAAAAATTTAGAAGAAAATTTTCAAGCAATAAATGATATTGATGACGCAGTTAAAATAACATTAGGTCCAACAGGTAAAAATGGCATCGTAACAGTATTTGATACAACTAAGAAATTTGATTTAAAAGTTATTACTTCTGGTTCTGCTCTTATAAAGGCTTTATCATTTGACAGTGCTTCTGCAAATGTAATTCTTGAGCTGGTTAGACAAGCCGCAGTAAAAACTTTCACTATTTCTGGTGACGGTTCTACCACAACGATATTATTCTCGTGTCAGTTATTAAAAACTTCTTTACGTTTTTTAACAAATGGATATAATTGTGTTTTTTTAAGCAACGGATTAAAAAAGTTATCGTACTTTTTAATGGATAAAATTGTTGAATTATCTCTTCCTATTTCACAAAAGAAAGAAATAATAGGTGTTCTACGTACTGCACTTGGCCGTAAAGTTAATCCAGAATTATTTGAATTATTAACAAAATCTGTTGACCATATAAGTCGTGACGGCCTAATTTTGGTGGAAGAAAATATTTCAATGAATAATGAAATAGAGGTGGTTCAAGGAATTGAGTTAGATCGTGGCTTTGCTTCCTCGTATTTTGTAAATGATGTGAAAAATTTTGAAGTAACTTATGAAAATCCTTATGTATTAATTACAAATCAGCCTATAAATTCTATTAATCAAATAAAAGATATTATTGAATTTGTAAAAGAAAATAATCGTGCTTTAGTTATCGTAGCTGAAGAAATTAATAAAAATATTATTTCCACATTAGTTTTAAATAATATTCAAAAAAAATTAAAAGTAGTTGTAGTTCGCTATAGCGCTATTAAATTTATGAAAACAGGTATTTTAGAAGATTTAGCTACATTAACTCACGCTAAATATTCATTATCCGCTTTAAAAGAAAACTATTATCCTCTAACTGTAAACGATTTAGGGCAAGCAGAAAAAATTATTGTTAAAAAAGATAAAAGCACATTTATTATTTCGAAATTTTCAAAATTGATTGCAAAAAGACGAATCAATGAACTAAATCGTGAACTTTTGACCAGTGAAACAGAGTATGAAAAAAGTTTATTTAAAACAAGAATTGCAAGATTATCAGGGCAAATTACAAAAATTAAAATTGGTTTATCAAATCAATATGAAGCAGAAGAGCAGCGTCAAAAGGTTGAAAACGCCATGAATACAATTAAATCTTCTTTAGAGGAAGGTATTCTACCTGGGGGTGGTTACAGTTATTTAACTTTACGTAATTTTGTTGCAAATTGGAGTTCCGTGAATTTAGTTGGTGATGAGTTCTTTGCAAGCCAAATTATAATGGAAGCATTAGCACGTCCAAATAAAGAATTATTTGTAAATGCGAATACGAATCGATTTAAAATTTCACAAGAATTAATAAAATTGGGACATCCATTTGGATATGATTTAAGTAATCAGAAAATTGTAAATACATTAAAAACAGGTTTAGTCGACTCGACAAAAACAGTACGTGGAATAATTTGGAACTCTATAAGTGTGGTTTCAACAATTATCACTAGTGAATAAAAAGTATAATTACTTCTAAAATATTTTAGAAGTAATTATGTTTTATCATTTAACATTTTGTATATTAAGTGGCGAACTGTATCTGTAGGATAAGCACCGCTATTAATATATTTATGTAAAGTTTGCTTATCAAAATTTATAACTTTTCTTAACGGATCATAATATCCAAGATCTGCAATTGCACGCCCATCTCTCTTAGAAAGATTTTCCATTAATACAAGACGGTAAAACGGTTTACGTTTACGTCCTGCTCTTTTTAATCTAATTTTTAACATAATTTGAACAAATTAAAATTCTAAACTATCTCTAGTATAACAAATTAAAACTATTTTATTCTAGTTTTAGCTAATTAATCTGGAAGTTCTAATTCGGTAACAAGAGCTTTTTCTGCTTCTTCTAGAATTACAATTAACATATTTGTTGCTTTTACGCAGAAGTAAATAAGAGAATTTAAAGACTCCAACGCAATAATTCCTGAAATTTCAACTGATGATCGTTCAAATTTTATTGTTGGTAAAATTCGGGACCAAAATGCAAAATAAGGACCCGTTAGAACATGAAAAACCGAGAAAGGCCAAACATACGGATTTATCATTGGCAACCATTCAAAAGTCATTTTTGAATAACATAACACTTTATAAAATTTTACAAAAATGTATAAATATGAAACGCCGTTTAATAAAAACACAGAAATTGTGTGTAATATAGAGACTGTCAACTCATTCTTATAAATGGAACTAACCCATGGATTTAAATTATTAAAAATTTCAAAATTAACCATTTTTCTTTTTTTGAACTAAAAAATGAAAAATATACTATTAAAATTAATAGTATATTTTACCGCCACCCCATTTTTCTGCAACAATTTTTGGTTGCACTAAAACGTGACCAGCAATTGCGAATAAATCATCTTCTGTTAAAGTACGCATTTTAGGGAAAATATCTGCACTCTTAATGCTAGGATGAATTTCTGCGATTGATTCTAAACCATCAAATGTTGTAGGATTTTTCATATAATCAACTAAACCTTCAACAGTATTTCGAGTAGGTGTTGCAAGACTTAAAGCTTCTGTATCTAATCCAACATTTGGATTTGTTTTTGTAATTCCACCAGTATGACACACACTACATGTACTTAAGAATAAACGTTTACCACGTTTAACTTGTTCAGGAGATAATGTAACAGATTTTGTCGAATTTAATGCAATTGTACGTGTTGCATCATCAAGTTCAATTGCTGATGACGATGAAATTACAAAACTAAATGCTGTTGTAAATCCAATAATTGCTGTTAAGCTAGATTTTAATAACTTTTTCATAAAAAATTAAGATAGTTGTTTACAAATGTTTATCATTATATACCACAACAAGCTATTATAAAATATTTATTACTTATATCCTATTAAATATTAATAAATCTTTTAAAATACTGACTTTGCTTTAAATTTGTTTACAAAGTTATATAATAACATTCAGTATGTTAAATTAATATTTAACTAGTTTAAAATTTGAAATACCTTAATGAACGAAAAAAAAGAACAGACAAATTTTGAAATCAATAAAGTTATTAATCAACCTTATAAATACGGTTTTCAAACAGAAATTGAAATGGAAAAATTTCCAGCTGGTTTGAATGAGGATATTATTAGATTAATTTCTATCAAAAAAGAAGAATCCGAGAATTTATTAAATTTTCGTTTAAAAGCTTTTCGCAAATGGAAAAAGATGACATTTCCAGAATGGGCTAATTTAGAAATTAAAGATATTAATTATCAAGATATCATTTATTATTCAGTACCAAAACAAAAAAAGAAATTAGAATCATTAGATGATGTTGACCCTGAAATTTTAAGAGCATTTGAAAAATTAGGAATTTCTTTAGATGAGCAAAAGAAATTATCCAATGTCGCTGTTGATGCGGTTTTTGATAGTGTATCGATTGCTACTACTTATAAAGAAAAATTAGCAAAATCTGGAGTTATTTTTTGTTCTATTTCTGAAGCTATTGAGTTTTATCCAGATTTAGTTTACAAATTTTTAGGTACTGTAGTTTCATCGGGGGATAATTTTTTTGCAAGTTTAAATTCTGCTGTATTTAGTGATGGCTCGTTTTGCTATATTCCTCAAAATATTGAATGCCCTTTAGAATTATCTACATACTTTAGAATTAATGATAAAGATTCTGGCCAATTTGAAAGAACCTTAATTATTGCTGAGAAAAATAGTTCGGTTAATTATTTAGAAGGTTGTACTGCACCACAATTTAGTGAAAATCAATTACACGCAGCAATTGTTGAATTAATTGCTTTTGATAATGCAAAAATTAAATATTCAACTGTTCAAAATTGGTATAGTGGCGATGAAAACGGTAAAGGTGGAATTTATAATTTTGTAACAAAGCGCGGTTTATGTATTGGAAAAAATTCTAATATCTCATGGACTCAAGTTGAAACAGGATCATCTATAACTTGGAAGTATCCTAGTTGTTTATTAGTCGGGAATAATTCAAGTGGTGAATTTTATTCTGTAGCGTTAACAAATAATTTTCAACAAGCTGATACTGGAACTAAAATGATACATTTAGGTAAAAAAACAAAGAGTAAAATCATTTCAAAAGGTATCTCTTGTGGAAATTCGAAAAATGCATACAGAGGACTTGTTAAAATTGGGTCAAATGCTGATTCGTCAAGAAATTTTTCGCAATGTGACTCATTTTTAATTGGTTCATCTTCGTCTGCTTGCACTTATCCTTACTTAGATGTCTGGAATTCAAATAGTATTGTCGAGCATGAAGCGAAAATTTCAAAAGTAAGTGAAGAACAACTTTTTTATTTAGTTCAAAGAGGTATTAGCGTTGAAAATGCTGTTAGTTTATTAATTAGTGGGTTTTGTAAAGATGTTTTTACTATGTTGCCCATGGAGTTTGCAACTGAAGCAGACAAATTACTTTCATTAAAATTAGAAGGAACAGTAGGTTAAAGTTTATGAATACAATTTTAAAATTAGATAAATTAAAAGCATCCATTGAGAATAAATTAATAATTAATGAATTTAATTTAAATGTAAATGAAGGGGAAATACATGTAATTATGGGTCCCAATGGGTCAGGAAAAAGTACGCTTTCTAAAGTTTTAGCCGGTCACCCATCATATGAAGTTAAAAGTGGGAGCATTGAGTTCCAAAATCAAAATTTATTGGAACTATCACCCGAAGAGAGATCACACGAAGGGCTCTTTTTAGCATTCCAATACCCTCTTGAAATAGCTGGAGTTACTAATTACGATTTTTTACGAATTGCCTATAATGAGAAACAAAAATATCTAAAAAAACCCGAATTAGATCCGCTCGAATTTATGACCTTAGTTCAATCATTATTAACTAAATTAAAAATGCGCAATGAGTTCTTGAATCGAAATTTAAATGAGGGATTTTCTGGAGGAGAAAAAAAAAGAAACGAAATCTTACAAATGTTATTATTGAATCCTAAATTAGTAATTCTTGATGAAATTGATTCTGGATTGGATATTGATGCGTTAAAAATTATTTGTGAAAGTATTACTACGAACCTACATAAATCTAGTTCACTCGTAGTTATTACGCATTACCCTCGAATTTTAGAATATTTAAAACCGACCTTTGTTCATATTATGATTGAAGGCCAAATTGTAAAAACGGGAGGCTACGAGCTTATTGAACAATTAGAAGAATCAGGTTATAGTCAATTTTTAAATTAATTACCCCCAAGGGAATTCGAATCCCTGTTACCTCCGTGAAAGGGAAGTGTCCTAGGCCACTAGACGATGGGGGCTGTATATAATATATTAAATATATAAACAAGAACAATTATAAATAATTTTACTTTACCTGTCAACTACTTAAATTTTGAACAAAAAATAGTTTTTTTTGTATGATATAAGTTATAAGTTGAAAAATAAATCTCATTTGGTAACTTTATTCTATTTCTTGGTAAAAAGTTATTATACAAATAAAAAAATGTGTACAGAATTATTTTTAGCAGTTTTATACTTTGGTACGATTTTAGCCGTTAACTTTTTTTTGTTTAAATTATTACAAACTTATACTAAGAACATAATATATCTTCTAAAAGTACAAAATATTTTTAAACAAAAAAGTCCCAAAAATCTTGGTGGTTTTATTTTATTACATTTGTATAGTAAAAAGAATACTAAAAACGTTAGTTTATTAAATTTATTAAATCGTTATTCTACAAATGAGGATTTGTTGACTATCGGTAATACTTATTCTTTTTTATTAGATAACAGTAAACAACAAAAATCCATAAAAGATTTAAATAATTTTTATTTAGAATTGTTAGAAAATCAATATCTTTCAAAAGACTTGGAATTATTACAAACCCAGCTTTGATTTAAAGGTAAATGGATCTCCTGGGAATCGAACCCAGAACTTGTCGGTTAAAAGCCGAATACTCTACCATTGAGTTAGAGATCCGTATAAATTGATATAAATAATCATAGGATACAAATAGAGTATATTAAAATATTAATAATATTACAAAGAATTTTATTTGTATTCAATTAAGAGTGTATTAAATGATGCAAAAATCAGGAGAATTTGATTAGATGAACACAACTGTAATTACTCAATTATTAACTATCGGTGTTATTGTTGCTATGGGACCTGCAGTTATCGCTTTCTTAGCTTATAAAAAAGCATTGTAATACTGTTCAGTTAAGGTTTTAAAAGGTTACAAAAAATAAATACGTTTCAAAACATATTTATAGAGATTTAAGAAAGGAATAATTTATTTTTAAGAAAAAATTAAAAAAACATGGCTTTACCTTGGTATCGTGTTCATACTGTAGTATTGAATGACCCAGGACGCTTAATTGCAGTTCACTTAATGCATACAGCATTAGTATCTGGATGGGCTGGTTCTATGGCTCTTTATGAATTAGCTATTTTTGACCCATCAGATGCAGTACTAAACCCGATGTGGCGTCAAGGAATGTTCGTTATGCCATTCATGGCACGTTTAGGGATTACAGAATCTTGGGGTGGATGGACAATTACTGGAGAAAGTTCAAGTACACCAGGTATTTGGAGTTTTGAAGGTGTTGCTTTAACACATATTATTTTATCTGGATTATTATTCTTAGCTGCTATTTGGCACTGGGTTTATTGGGATTTAGATTTATTCCAAGATCCTCGTACTGGTGAACCTGCTTTAGATTTACCTAAGATCTTTGGTATTCATTTATTATTATCTGGATTCCTTTGTTTTGGATTTGGAGCTTTCCATGTTACTGGTTTATTTGGACCAGGAATTTGGGTTTCAGATGCGTTTGGTTTAACAGGACGTGTTCAACCAGTTGCACCCGCTTGGGGACCAGAAGGATTTAATCCATTTAATCCAGCAGGAGTAGCATCACATCATATTGCTGCGGGTACTTTAGGTATTATTGCAGGTATTTTCCATTTAACAGTAAGACCTCCGCAACGTCTATACCGTGCTTTACGAATGGGTAATATTGAAACTGTATTATCTAGTAGTATTTCAGCAGTTTTCTTTGCTGCTTTTATTACTTCTGGTACTATGTGGTACGGTTCGGCAACAACACCGATCGAATTGTTTGGTCCTACTCGTTACCAATGGGATAGTGGTTATTTCCAACAAGAAATTGAAAGACGTGTTGAAGTATCAGTTGCACAAGGTGTTTCTGAAACAGAGGCTTGGTCACAAATTCCGGATAAATTAGCTTTCTACGATTATATTGGAAACAATCCTGCTAAAGGAGGTTTATTCCGTTCAGGGCCTATGAATAAAGGTGATGGTATTGCTGAAGCTTGGTTAGGACATCCAATTTTCCGTGATCGTGAAGGAAGAGAATTAACTGTACGTAGAATGCCTGCATTCTTCGAAACATTCCCAGTTATTTTAGTTGATAAAGACGGTATTATTCGTGCTGATATTCCTTTTAGAAGAGCTGAATCTAAATATAGTATTGAACAAGTAGGTGTTACTGTAAACTTCTACGGTGGTAAATTAAATGGTCAATCATTTAAAGATGCTCCGACTGTTAAGAAATTTGCTCGTAAAGCTCAATTAGGGGAAGTTTTTGAATTTGATAGAACAAGTTTAGAATCGGATGGTGTATTCAGAAGTAGTCCACGTGGTTGGTATACTTTTGGTCATGCTAATTTTGCCTTATTATTCTTCTTTGGTCATTTATGGCATGGTGCTCGAACGATCTTCAGAGACGTATTTACTGGTATTGGACCAGAAGTTACTGAACAAGTTGAATTTGGTGCATTTAGAAAAATTGGTGATAAAACAACTCCTCGTAAAGGAAGTGTTTAAATTAAATCTTTTAGATTCTAAAATACATTTTCACAAAAATAAAATATTAATAAAATTAATATTTTATTTTGCTTATTAACATAAAATTACTTCTTGGATTTATATGGAAGCTTTAGTTTATACTTTTTTATTAATTAGTACTTTATTAGTACTATTTTTCTCAGTTTTCTTCCGCGAATCTCCTAAAATTATTAGATCTTAGGTTTTTGTTTTGAATTATGAGCGTTAGTCATCGTCTTCTTCGAATGGATCTATAAGTGTATCTGAACCAGGTCCAAATGAACTGTAGATTGTTAGTAATGTAACACCAATAGTAAGAGACGCGATTCCAAATGCAAGTAAGGCAGTATCAAAATTCATAATATTTTTTAATCTTTTATGTTAGGTAATTTTAACGAATTATATTAACAGGAATTCTTTTGAAGTTCATCTTTATTTAAATTGTACACAAATAAATTTGCTATGGCATTAAAAACACGTTTAGGTGAAATTCTTAAGCCGTTAAATATCGAATACGGTAAAGTAGCACCGAGTTGGGGTACAACACCAATTATGGGCCTTTTTATGGGCTTATTTCTAGTATTTTTACTTATTATTCTTCAAATTTACAATTCATCATTAATTTTAGAAAATGTTGATGTAGATTGGAGTGCATTAGAAAGTTAAAAAAAATAAGGGAGGTATCATTTAAAAATGATATCTCCCTTATTTTTTTATTATCTTTATAAAGTTTCAACTTCGTTTGTAGCAAAATTATTCGTATTTGTACCACTGTAATTTACAGACTCAAATCGGATAACTACGGGGTAACGAATTGCTTCGTTTTTTTCAACACTTACTACAGTTCCAATTTTATTGTACCAATAAGATTCTTTTCTAAGAATTCGTACTTTAGCACCTTTCTCTACCATAATTGTGGTTTTTAATTTATTTTTATTATTTATAGTACTTATTTTAATTTATTTTTGATGTTAAACCTAAATTAATTTGTAATTAGGAAATTTCATACTTCAAATTCTTGTTTTTAAATAATTGTTGAATTATCATAGGTAATAATAAAACAATTTATTGAGGAGTTTTTTCGCATATTCAAAATAATTAAAATTTAATTAAAAATATAAATATATTGGTTATGAATAATTCTATTTTTTTACTTACAGACGTAAATCTTAATGAAACATTAGGGGAAAATACAACTATTTTAATAGCAGTTGTTGTGGGGTTAGTTTTGTTACTTGGTTTAGCAGATCGAGGCTTATCAATTTTTGAAAAAGTTTGGGATAGCTTATCTGAAAAAATATACAATCCTTCCGGCGATTCTGGTGATCCATTTGCAGAATTTACAGGTTTAGATCAAAGTGTTATACAAGTTGTAGATGAAACTGGTGTAAAGTTTGAAGATGTTGCTGGAAATGAAGAGGCTAAAGAAGAATTAAAAGAAGTAGTTCGATTCTTAAAAGATCCGGATAAGTTTTCAAAATTAGGTGCAGCGGTACCAAAAGGTGTTTTATTAGGAGGTCCTCCCGGGACCGGGAAAACGTTGTTAGCAAAAGCCATTGCAGGTGAAGCAGGAACACCGTTTTTAAAAGTTTCTGGTTCACAGTTTGTTGAACTATTAGTTGGGGTTGGTGCAGCACGTGTTCGTGAATTATTTGAAAAAGCAAGATCTTTAAAACCTTCAATTATTTTCATCGATGAAATAGATTCCATAGCTCGTGCGCGTTCAGGAAACAATAACATGGGTGGCGGTAATGACGAACGTGAGCAAACTTTAAATCAAATTTTAACAGAAATGGATGGGTTTGATTCAGATAGTGGAATTGTAGTTATTGCAGCAAGTAATAGAATTGACATTTTAGATCCTGCTATTAAACGTGCAGGACGTTTTGATAGACAAATTACAATTAATAATCCAAATTTAAAAGAGCGTCAATCAATTTTAAAAGTTCATGCTCGTGGTAAAAAATTAGATTCATCTGTTTCAATTGCTCAAATTGCTCAACGAACAATCGGATTCTCTGGTGCTGATTTAGCAAATTTATTAAATGAAGCTGCAATTTTAGCAACACGTTTAAAGAAAACTACGATTACAATGGCGGAAATTAACCAAAGTGTTGACCGTATTGTTATTGGTTTAGAAGGAAAACAGGTTATGCGTGTTAAAGCTCGACAATTAACTGCTTTCCATGAAATGGGGCATGCGTTTGTTGGGAGTTTAATTAATGAAAACGATGGAATTGAGAAATTAACTTTAGTACCACGTGGAAATACGCAAGGAACTACTTGGACTATACCGTCGGCAAGTCAATATAATTCGCGTAGAGCGTTTGTAAATCAAGTTTTAATTGCTATTGCAGGACGTGCTGCAGAAGAAATTGTTAGTGGGGTTGGAGAATGTACAGTTGGTTCTCAACAAGATTTAAATCAAATGACTCGTACTATTAGAACAATGGTTCTACGTTATGCTATGGCACGTTTACAAGAATTAAAACAACAGGCTCAACAACGTAATTTATTTTTCTTAGGTAGTGATGTTAAACAAGAACTAAATAATATCATTGATAATTTTACTACGAATTTTATGGATATTACTTATAATGAAGTTGTTTCTTTCTTAGAAGTCGTTCGTCCAGGAGGTGAACGTTTAGTTGATCAATTATTAGTTTCTGAAGAATTAACTGGAAGCGATTTACGCGCAATGGCTCGTGAATATATTTCAAAATTAGGTTCGTTAGAAGTTTTATATACAACAAGACAATCTACACTATTTGATATCATGGCACCAGAATTGAAAAAATCAATAATTGAAGTGGAAAATGAAGTTGAATTAATTAAAGAAGAATTAATTAATAAATAATTATTTATTAATTAATAAGAATAAAAGAGGGGGAAGATGATATTATTCATCTTCCCCCTCTTTTACGTTTATTAAAATTTTGGAAATACTAAAGGATCTGGATAAACAAAATTAATAAATAAAATAAAGATTGTTGTAAAGGATAACCAAGCTGTCATAAGGACTGGAGCTGTAGAAAGGTATTTTTGTAAGTCTTTATTCATAATAAAAAATTTTAAATTAAATGTTATAAATTAACGAGGAGAAACTGTAACGTCATCATCATCAGCTAATAAATCGCCAGATGTAAATTCTTTCCAAGCATCGATAGGCCATAAGAAACCAGAATTCATTATTTTGATTGCTACAGGAACATCAATAATGATTTCGTTTTCAAAAGGATTCTTTTGTGTACTCGCGTAACGTAAATATTTTCTACCAACCCAACCAATCCAACCAGTAATGTATAAGAACATTATTCCTGGAATGACAAATTCATTAGCACGGTCCCACTGACCTGTTGCAATAATTCGAGGTAAACCCTCTTTACCGCAAAGTAAACCAGACTCTCCATAACGCGTAAATCGAGCTTTAGTGGCGTCCATCTCTTTGTTTAAGAATTGAGCCTCTTTACTTTCAGGAGTGTATAATTTTAAGCGATTTTCTAATTTTTTTAACGCCCCTTTTTGTCGTTTTGCAAATGCAGGTGATGTTTTACATGGTGTTAAATTTTCAAATGCAGCGTTAGCGGGTTGAATATCGGATGTTATTAAACAAAAAGAAACTACACTTAAAGTAATAAATTTAGAGACTAATACTTGAATATTTAATTTCATAAATATATTTAAAAATTAATTTTGTATGCTAGTAGATTATATAAATATATTATACAACAAAATTATATTGATCGGGACTGACGGGACTCGAACCCGCAACTTCCGCCGTGACAGGGCGGTGCTCTAACCAATTGAACTACAGTCCCTAAATTTAAGGTTTAACATAGGAGAGAGAGGGATTCGAACCCTCGGTATGGAAAACCATACAATAGATTAGCAATCTAACGCGATAGACCACTCTGCCATCTCTCCGTTTCGATTGTTAAAAATATGGCTTTGGCTGGATTCGAACCTGCGACCTAGGGCTTATGAGTCCCCCACTCTAACCAACTGAGCTACAAAGCCATATTCTATACAATCAAATTATATTAAACAATACTCGAAGATGCAAATCTTATACTTTTTAGAATAAACCTAAAGTAATTGCTTTATCAATTGGCATTGCTGCTCCAATTCCTAACCAAATTGCTGTAACTGTTCCAATAAAGAAGACAGTCATTGCTACTGGACGACGGAAAGGATTTTGGAATTTATTAACGTTTTCAATAAAAGGAACTGTTAATAATCCAGCAGGTACTGCAGCCATTGAAAGAACCCCTAATAACTTGTTTGGTAATACACGTAATAAATTAAATGTAGGGAAGAAATACCATTCAGGTAAAATTTCTAATGGTGTCGCAAATGGATTTGCTGGCTCTCCAAAACCTGACGGTTCTAATACAGAAAGACCAATAACGATAGCAAAAGTACCGAAAATAACAACAGGGAAAATGTATAAAAGATCATTAGGCCAAGCAGGTTCACCATAATAGTTGTGTCCCATACCTTTTGCTAATTTTGCACGTAATTTAGGATCCGATAAATCGGGTTTTTTAATAACTGACATAATATAATTTTGACGTATTAGTTTATATTTTATAACGGACCTGAGATCCCTTGTTTACGAATCATTAGGAAGTGAGCTAACATTAAAACAGCTGTAATTAATGGTAAAACAAACGTATGTAAACTATAAAAACGTGTTAACGTTCCTTGTCCTACACTTGTACCACCTCTTAAAAGTTCAACTAATTTACTTCCGACAACTGGAATTGCATCTGGAACACCAGTTACAATTTTACAAGCCCAGTAACCAATTTGGTCCCAAGGTAAAGAATAACCAGTAACACCAAAAGATACTGTTACAGAAGCTAAAATTACACCAGTAACCCATGTTAATTCACGTGGTTTTTTAAATCCACCTGTTAAATAAACTCTGAATACATGTAAAATCATCATTAAAACCATCATACTTGCGGACCAACGATGAATTGAACGGATTAACCACCCAAAATTTACTTGAGTCATCATGTATTCTACAGATGCAAAAGCATCTGCAACAGAAGGTCTATAATAGAATGTCATTGCAAAACCTGTTGCAACTTGAACTAAAAAACAAACGAAAGTAATTCCACCTAAGCAGTAAAAAATATTTACATGTGGTGGAACGTACTTACTTGAAATATCATCTGCAATGGCTTGGATTTCAAGACGTTCTTGGAACCAATTATATACTTTTCCCATTAAACTTTTTTAACTAAAATTTTTTCACACTTAAGCACAACAAAAAAAATTAATTTTTATCCAGCGTTTGCAGGGTTACGAGAAGAATCACTTGATAATAAACCAAAAATTGCGATTGTAATAAAGAAAAATGCCGTTGCATAAACAAGTAATTTTAAAGCTAACATAATGCTATTTTAATAAGTTTAATTGATAATAAATGCCTTTTAGGGCGATTCAATTTGGCTGTGTAAAGGTTCTATAAATCTAGTAAATATTATAAGTTAAAAAGACTCTGAGTAAAAAATTTATTAAAAAAGAGAAATTATAGGTTGTTTATCAATCTTCTAATAATCTCTCTTTGACGAATTAAAATCCAACAAAAAGAAAATGATATAAAAATTAGCAAAACTTGGCTGAAAAGTAAAATAGGATCTAATCTCCAACCATGGATTACAATAATTGAGCTGTATACAATTCCTAATGTTGTAATAAAAATATCCCAATCTGTTGCCAAATCAGAGTTAATAAATCTTAAACTGTATAAAATAATCATTACAACAGCGAAAATAGCTCCAAGAAGGAGGGCTGGTTCAACAATCACGTTTATCATCGATTACCCCTCACGAGAAAGAGGATCTAAACGACTTACTAAAATTAAAGCTGCAGCAATGGGAACAATAACTACAAAAGTCCCTAAAAAGATGCTGCTGATGAAACCTGATAAAGATGCTGTCATATTTTTACCTTAAAGTATATTAAATATTTAAATTAGAAAATGATCATTTATAATGATTGGTTAGTAGATGCAAATTCATTGTCTTCTGTTAGAAATAACATACAATGACATTCTTTTCTTTCACGCATGGGTACACACGGGCAATTCCAATAAGCTAAACTAACTTCATCTTCTTTGTTGTCGTAGTAACGACAGGGACACAAGGGAGCCCCAAATGTTTCTTTGTTTTTTGATAAACCTTGAATTACTGAATCAGTTACATCTACATCACTACAAAAAAATGTGTTCGTGGATTTTGCATAACTTTCAGCAAATTGTCGCATAAATTCAACAATTTTTGGATTCGTTTCCATATTTATAAAGATGTCTTAAGATTAAATGAAAAGTTATTATTTATGGATAAACAATAAACTTTTGCTATAATATAGATAAACGTTATACATATATAGCAAAGAGGTCGATAATGATTGCTCCTTACTTCCCATCTATTTTAGTTCCAATCGTTGGTATTTTCTTACCTGGAATTGCAATGGCTACATTATTTATCTATATTGAAAAAGACAGTGTTGAATAAATATTCAACACTTACTTTTTTTCTTTTTAATTTATTCCTAATACTTATAATGATGATCCTAATCCAGAGTAAGATCCGTATAAGAAAACTGCAGCTACACTGAATACGGCTACGCCACCTACAAGTGCAATCAACCAAAGAGGAATACGTCTATTTGTATCTGCCATAAATAAGGTTTTAATTATAAATAAATTTTTTGGGTGTAAATCTAGTTAAAGAAGTAACTTGAAAATAATACTGCTAATACAAAAATAAGTAATAGACCCCAGTATAGCGATGTTCTGTTTAATTCAACAGCTTGAGCATTAGGATTTGGTCCTGTCATATCTAGATACCTCGTCTTATTAACGTTGAATAAATTGCATTGAAACAATTGAACCTAAGAAAAATACTGTAGGTACTGCTAAACCGTGGATTGCTAACCAACGGAATGTAAAAATAGGGTATGCAACAGATCTGTTGTAATTTTTGTTCATATAATTAAATACTGATTAAATCTATTTATTGTAAAGAATTGTTTAAGATCTATTTATTATTTTAAATCTTCAAGTTCTTGATTTGCATTGAAACGTTCGTTTGCTAATGGAACTTGTTGACGATCTTGAGTAAAGTATTCGTCAGGTCTTGGTGTTCCAAACACATCGTATGCTAAACCTGTACTAATAAATAACCAACCTGATAAGAATAGAGTTGGAATAGTAATACTATGAATAATCCAATATCTAATGCTTGTTAAAATATCCGTAAATGGGCGTTCCCCTGTAGATCCACCAGACATGTTTTCACTAAAATTTTATAGTAAAAATCTTCTTTTGTCACTCCTTAACTCTCTATTATATAGAGGAAGTTTTTTTAATTGTTTTTGTAAAGGTAAAACCGGATTTTTTTAAACATCTTAAAGCGGGCAGAGAGAATCGAACTCTCATAATCAGCTTGGAAGGCTGAAGTTTTACCACTAAACTATGCCCGCTACATTAAATGATAAGCAAAATAGTTTATTGCTTGTACCTAATTGCCTAAATAACTAGATTTTCTAGGGGGACGTTTAAAAAGTTGGATAAATTTATTGCTTTTTTTTCAATTTCTGCAGGATTTAATAAGAATTGAGCAGGGAACAGGGGTATTTCTCTTCTGTCTTTTAAAACTAATAAAATATTACAACGAGGGTTTAATCCTTGTTTGATTAAGAATTTTAAATTTTTAATGTTTTTAAATTCATAAGATAAAAATACTGTGCGATTTTTACCTGGAAATCCTAATCTTATAATTCTAACTAGTTCATCCGTCTTTGAAAATTCATTATATCCGCTTCCAATATTCCAAAAAATAGTTAAAGTTAGATAAATGGCTATTCCCATTGCACCTGTCCCATAAAATAAAAGAGCAATTCCTTGTGGAATAAATGTTATTTCAGAAGTGTCTGTTAAAAGTAATAAATTAATTTTAAAGTAACTTGATAAACCCGCTAGAAAAAAACCAATTCCTGCTGTAAGCAAAACTAATGTAACAATTATATTACTGAGGTTTCTTGCGCCTACAATTTTTTCTTTTATTGTATTGGTAGTCATAACAATTATTTAAGTTATTAAATTTTGATAGTTTAATTTATTAGAAAACAATTAAATTAATTTAATTGTTTTTAATCCTAAATATAATGCCGTAACTAATCCAAACATAAGTCCACATAAGATAAAATAACTTAAAACGGTGTTCATTTTAATTTTTATAAAGGTTAATTAAATACTGAGTTTTGAATTTTTCTAAACCACACATTAGTTTATAACACAGATTCGATGTATTATAAAAATAATTACTAAATCATATTTTAGTAAAAACTGATAACTTTTATTATAATAGTACAGTAGGATTAAATTTTAAAATAAAAATGTAAATATGGCACTTCAGAAAGCTGAGAAATTTGACGTAGTATCACCTTTTGGGGGTGATCCTTTTGTTGGACATCTTTCAACTCCAATAACAAGTTCAAATTTAACAAAAACTTATTTAAACTTATTACCAGCCTATAAAAGTGGTTTGTCACCTTTATTACGTGGTATTAATATAGGTTTCGTGCACGGTTACCTATTACTAGGACCCTTTGTAAAATTAGGACCATTAAGAGATAGTGAAGCCGCGAATTTTATTGGGTTCGTTTCAACAATTAGTCTGCTTGTTATTTTAACCGTTTGTTTAATTATTTATGGTTTTGTGACTTTTTCGCAAGGAGATGAGAGTGATGAAATGGTAGTGGTTAACTTTTTAACAAGTAAAGGTTGGAAACAATTTACATCTGGTTTTATTGTAGGTGGATTTGGTGGTGCTGGAATTGCATATGTTCTGTTAAAGTTAATTACTTTTGATATAAATCCTTTCTAAAAGGGTTTAATTTATTGATTTTTTATTTAACTTTTGTTAGAGTTTTTTTGATACCTTATGAGATAGTTTATTAATTTTAAAATAGAGATAGATATAATGGCAACATACAAAGTTACACTTTTAAGTACAGCAGAAAATATTAATGTTACAATTGACTGTGCTGATGATAAGTTTATTTTAGAAGCAGCAGAAGATGCCAACGTTGAATTACCTTACTCATGTCGTGCAGGTTCTTGTTCAACTTGTTTAGGAAAAGTTACTAGTGGTACTATTGATCAACCAGATCAAACATTTTTAGATGAAGATCAAGTAGGTGCTGGTTTCATTTTAACATGTGTAGCATATCCTACATCAGATGCAACAGTTTTAACTCACGAAGAAGAAAACTTATACTAAAAAATCTAAGTCATATATTTAAATATGACTTAAATTTTTATTTTTAATTATTTTAATCAATTTTGTTGTAGAATTTTTAATGAGCATGAAACCCCGGCAGGTAATTCAGCTTTTAATAATAAATCTAAAATTGAAGGTGAATTTGTATTAATATCTATAAAACGTTTGTGTAAACGCACTTCAAAATGTTCACGAGAATCTTTATCTACGTGTGGAGAACGTAATACACAAAAACGTTTTATTTTTGTTGGTAAGGCAACAATTCCTTTTACATTACAATCTGTTTGTAATAATACGGAACGTAATTGTTGAGCCGCTAAATTCATTAGTTCATTATCAAATGATCTTAAAAGTATACGAAATTTCATAATTTATTATTCAATAATATTTGTTACTAAACCAGAACCAACTGTTCTACCACCTTCACGAATAGCTAAACGCATTCCTTTTTCAATTGCAATGGGTGCAATTAATTCAATACGCATATTAACGTTATCACCAGGCATTACCATTTCAATTGTTTCACCATCAGCAGAAAAATCTGCAATTTGTCCTGTTACATCAGTAGTTCTAACATAGAATTGAGGTCTGTATCCTTTAAAAATTGCTGTGTGTCTTCCACCTTCATCTTTTGTTAAGATGTAAACTTCGGCGTCAAATTTTGTATGACAGTCAATTGATCCGGGTTTTGCTAAAACCATACCTCTTAAAATATCCGCTTTTTGGACACCTCGTAATAAAATACCGATATTATCCCCAGCGAAACCAGATTCAAGTGATTTTTGGAACATTTCTAAACCTGTAACAGTTGTATTTTTTGTTTCATTTAAACCAATAAGATCTACAGCCTCACCAATGTTAACGGTTCCTCTTTCAATACGTCCGGTTGCAACAGTTCCACGCCCTGTGATAGAGAAAACATCTTCAATTGCCATTAAGAAAGGCTTATCTACTTCACGTGCAGGTGTCGGGATGTATTCATCTACAGCTTTCATTAGAGCAAGAATTTGATCAATCCATTTATCTTCACCAGGTTTGATACTAGGATTTTCAATAACTTTGTTCAATGCTAATAATGCAGAACCAGAAATAAATGGAATTTCATCACCGGGGTAGTCATAGCTGTCTAATAATTCACGTAATTCTAATTCTACTAATTCGATTAATTCATCATCATCAACTTGATCCGCTTTGTTTAAGAATACAACTAATTTTTGTACACCGACTTGTCTTGCTAATAAAATATGTTCACGTGTTTGAGGCATTGCACCGTCAGCTGCAGATACTACTAAGATAGCACCATCCATTTGTGCTGCACCAGTAATCATGTTTTTAACATAATCTGCGTGACCTGGACAATCTACGTGGGCGTAATGACGAACATCTGTTTCATATTCAACATGCGCAGTGTTAATTGTAATACCACGTGCTCTTTCTTCTGGTGCTGCATCAATATCACCGTAATCTTTAAATTTTGCACCACCTAAAAGAGATAAAGATGCTGTAATTGCTGCTGTTAACGTTGTTTTTCCATGATCAACATGTCCAATTGTTCCGATATTAATATGCGGTTTGCTACGATCAAAATTTTCTCTAGCCATTTTATATTTTTTAAGTTTTAAGTTGTATTCTAAATATACTTTTAGCGATGAGATAAAAATTATCTCATTTGTGCAAAAGCTTTATTAGCTTCTGCCATTTTATGTGTTTCTTCTTTTTTCTTTACTGAATTTCCTAAACCTTTTGCGGCTTCTAGTAGTTCATTAGCTAATTTTAATGACATTCCCTTACCAGATCGTTTTCTCGAAAATTCAACAACCCAGCGAATGGCAATATTAGTTGCTTTGTATTTGTTCAATAATGTTGGAACTTGATACGTTGCACCACCAATTCTTTTTGCCTTTAATTGAACACGAGGACTAATATTTCTAATTGCTTTTTCTAGAATTAAAATAGGGTTCTGGTTTGTACGGAATTCAATTAATTCAAAACCTTTATGTACAATTCTGGTTGCTAAACGTTTTTTCCCACTTTTTAACAAACGATTTATTAATAAACTTACCAATAAGTTATCGTATTTTGCATCTTTTTTGGGAAAGCGTTTTTTTGTAGAAATTCGACGTGACATAATTTTTTCTAACTTTAAGTTAATTTTTTAATTTTTTATTTTGCACCTTTAACTGGTTTACGAGCACCGTATTTTGATCTACTTTGTTTACGATCTTTAACACCTGTACAATCTAGCGCTCCACGAATAATTCTGTAACGAACCCCCGGAAGATCTTTTGCACGACCACCACGTATTAAAACAATTGAATGTTCTTGTAAACTATGCCCCTCTCCTGGAATGTAAGCAGTTACTTCAAAACCAGAAGTTAATTTTACACGTGCTACTTTACGAATTGCTGAATTGGGCTTTTTAGGCGTTGTAGTATAAACACGAGTACAAATTCCACGTCGTTGTGGGCAAGCTTTTAAAGCAGGACTTTTAGTAGCATATACTATTTTTCGTCTATTTAGTCTTACTAATTGTTGAATTGTAGGCATATTATTCGTTATTGCTTGTAGATTTTAAATTGTATTTACGTGAGAATTTTTCAACACGTCCTTCTGTATCGATAATTTTTTGAGACCCTGTGTAAAAAGGGTGGTTTCCTGACCAAATGTCAACATTTAATTCTTCTTTTGTTGTACCAACTTCTAAAACGAGTTGTCCGTCACAAAAAACTTTTGTTTGGTGCCATTCAGGGTGTAAATCTTTTTTTGCCATATTTTAAAATTGTTCTTTTGGGTACATATTAATTTATCGTTTCGAGAATTGAGAAGCTTTACGAGCTTTCTTTAATCCGTATTTACGTCTTTCTTTAATCCTTGAATCACGTCTTAAAAGCATGTTTTGGCCTAAAATGTTTCTATGTTCTGTATCGATAGTACAAATAGCTTTTGAAATTGCTAATTTGATCGCATCAATTTGTGATGAGTTTCCACCACCTTGTACGTGAATATTTACATCGTAAGCATTTATTAAATTAGCTAAAACAAACGGACTTTTAATTATTTCTGCTTCTTCTGTAATACCTTTAAAAAAATCCTCAAACGATTTATTATTTACAGTTATTATTCCTGTACCGAGTTTTAAGAATACTTTAGCCACAGATGTTTTTCGTTTTCCTAAACCAGTATATTCAGAGTTATTATTCATATTTTTTTATTATTTAAACGTCAACTTTTATCCATTTTTCATCTGAAATTAATTCTACATTTTTTCCTTTCATGTAATTAATTTTATCATCGCAATAAATATGTAGTCTTCTGTAATATGTACGACCTAATTTACCTTTTGGCAGCATTCCCCAAACGGCTTTTTCTAAAATTCTTGTTGGAATGCGGTCTTTTACTTGTTTAAAAGTTTCAATTTTCAAACTTCCGGGGCGTTGTGAATGTCTGTAATAAAGCTTTTGTGTCTCTTTTTTACCAGAAACTTCAATTTGATTTGCATTTAAAATTACTACATAATTACCTTGATCAACTCCAGGAGTATAATAAGATGTTTCTTTTCCACGTAATAGTTTACTTACTTCAGTTGCTAAACGCCCTAAAGTTTTCCTTTTTGCATCGACGACATACCATTTAGGTACATGACACTCTTTTTTTGGAAATATTGTTTTCATGATTTTTAATTTAATTTTTCTTTATAAATTTTTTTTGAAATTTGTGATGAGATTGCTAAAAAATTTTGAGTTATAAATAGAGGATAAAATAATTTCATTAAAATTTTAAGAGATTCTTGGATACTACGTTTTGGAGTAATACTACCATCAGTTAAAATTTCAATATTTAAAGATTCTTTTATATTACCTTTGCTATCGTTAATTAATTTAATTTTATAATTTACATTTTTAACTGGCATAAAAATAGAATCAATAAATAATGTACTGGGTTTCAAACCAGCTAATTTTTTTTCTATTTTATTTTTTCTATTTTCTTCACTTAAGCGATAACCTTTGCCTCTTTCAATATCAATTTCTAAATAAAGTTCGGAATCATCAAGTAAAGTACAAATGTACTGATGCGGGTTTATAATTGTTAATGCGTCGTTGGGTAGTTGAAACATACCCGCTGTAATTACAATAGGACCTTTTACTTTAAGGAAGCCTTTAAATTGTAATTGTTCAGGATTTTGATTCACATTAAATGAACTTTTCAAAGTAATTTCTTTTAAATTTAACAGCACTTCTAGAATATCTTCACGTAAACCTTCAATTAAAGCAAATTCATGCTTTAAATCATTAATTCTTACGCCTGTAATTGCAAATCCCGTTAAATCTGAAAGTAATGTTCTTCTTAATGCATTTCCTACTGTAATTCCTTGGCCAATTTCTAACGGTTCAATTAAAAAAGATCCGTAGTAATTTTTTTCTTTGTTTATATAGGTTTCGATACAAGTTAATGCACTCATAAGCTTTTTTGAATTTAAAAATTATAAACGACGTTTTTTTGGAGGTCGACAACCATTATGTGGAATTGATGTTTTATCTTCAATAGAAATAATATTTAAGCCCGCATTTTTTAATGCTCTTATTGAAGTTTCACGTCCATTGCCTCGCCCATTAATTACAACTTCAACTTTAGCCATCCCCATTTCCATTGCTTTTAGTGCTGCGGCGCGAGCAGCTGTTTGAGCCGCAAATGGAGTGTTTTTTCTTGCACCTTTAAAGCCTGAACTCCCTGCAGAAGCCCAACATAACGTATTTCCTAAAATGTCTGTAATTGTAACTATTGTATTATTAAATGTAGTTTTTACACTTGCAATTCCTACATTAACCGATTTTTTTTGTTTTCTTTTTTGTTTTGCCATGTCTTAAATTATTTATTTTTTACGTAAGAATAAACTTTGTCGACGCGAAGTTCGATTATTCGTTCTAGTTCTTTGTCCACGTACGGGTAATCCTTTAAGGTGTTTACGGCCTCTTACTGAATTAATTTCAATTAACCGCTTAATATTTAAACTAATGATTCTTTTTAAATCACCTTCTAATTGAAATTGATCTGTTTCTAATAATTCACGTAATCCTGCGATATCTGCATCAGATAAATCAGGGGCTTTTATATTTGGATCGATATTTAATTTTTCTAAAATGCTCTTTGATGTCGTAATTCCAATTCCATAAATTGCTGTTAATGCAATATATAGTTTTTTCTTATTCGATAAATTGTTTCCTAAGATTCGTACCATAATTGTTTAATTTATTTTTACTTATCCTTGTCTTTGTTTGTGTTTTGGATTTACACAAATAACCATTACACGGCCATGGCGCTTAATTACACGACAGTTTTCACATATTCGTTTTACAGATGGACGTACTTTCATAATAAATTTAGTCGATATTTTCTAATACATTTTTATATAAAGACTTTAAAGTCTTTTGAATTTCAAAAGCTACACCAACTAATATAATTAAAGAAGAAATATTTAGTTGATTTAATAAAGGACTGTTTAAAATTTGTTTAAACGAATCGTACATAAATAAAATTAAACATAAAAAAATTCCTCCGAGAATAGAAGTCGAGCGAACTACATTTTCTAAATAAGAAATTGTTTCTTTCCCTGGTGTAACGTTAATAACTGCTACAGAGGCTTTTCGCAATTGTTCTGAAATTTTTTCAGGATCCCAAAAAACGATTGTGTAAAAATAATTAAATCCAATAATTAATAAATAATAAATTACATTTAAAATTTGTTTTGATGGGCCTAAAAGATTTTCAGTTGCGTATGAGAGAAATGGAAGTAAATTTGATGCAATAATTATTGGAAAAATTCCAGCTTGATTTAGTCTAATTGATAATCCGCTTTCTTTTATTTGAAAGTTGGTTGTCAATTTATCACTTAAATTTCGTTTTTCTAAATTTTCTAAAAATGCCAATTGTCTTGCTGATACTACTTCAATATTAATACGTGCAGTTTGAGAAATACAAATTAACAACGTTAAAAATAATAGAAAACTAATTTCTGCACCTAATAAATTACTCGCCGATAAGTTTGTAAATAAATTTTTACTAATCAGTGTAACTACAATATTTGTGAATATGATAATTGATGTTCCATTACCAATTCCTTTACTATCAATAATATTACTTAACCAAACGATTAATAACGCTCCGGTTACTAGTTCTAACGTGACATAAAAAAAGTTTAATATTTCAATGTTATAAAAGTAAGGTTTTAGATAAAAAATTAGAAATATACTTTGGACTATTGAAAAAATCAACGTGATAATTTTTTTATAAAATGTTAATTTTCTACGTCCTGTTTCACCTTCTTCGGATTGTAATTTTTCTAAATTTGGAAAAATAGCTGTTAATAAATCAACTAGAATAGATGCATTAATAAAAGGAATTATTCCTAATGAGAAGGGACTTAAGAGTGTTGCACCTCCCCCACCGGAATACATATTAATTATTTGCATTATTGAATTTCTATTTTCCATTTGTAAAAAAGATTTTTTTAAAGCTTCTTGGTCAATTCCAGCTAAAGGAATTGTATTACAAAAGCGAAAGATAAAAAGAACAAATAATGTTATTAATATTTTTTTTGTAGGAGTGTTTTGAAATTTTGTTTTAGGAATAAGTTTATTAGCTAGCGATTCTAACATTTTTATATTTCTTCATTACTTTATCGTAAAAAAGTTGCTTTCTTGTTGATTGGTATTTTCCTAATTCAACCTTTTCATTTAAATCTGTTAAAGCAAAAATTGTTGCTTTTGCATTATTTAAAATGTTATTAGATCCAAATTGTTTTGCAACAATATTTTTAATTCCTGCTAATTCTAATACTGTACGTACTGAACCACCAGCAATAACACCTGTTCCCACTTGTGCAGGTCTTAGCATTAATTTGCAAGCACCATATGAGCTCTTCACAACATGTGGAATTGAATCTTTTAAGGTTAAAGGAACGTTAATTAAATTTTTCTTTCCATTTAAAATTGCTTTATCAATTGCTAAGTTAATGTCGTCGGCTCGGCCCACACCAACACCAACTTTACGTTTATTGTCTCCAATAATTACAATTGCGCGGAAAGTCATTTTTTTACCACCTTTAACAACTTTTGTTACACGTTTAATTTGAACGATTTTTTCTTCGTATTTTACTTTAGAAAGTCGGACAATCGGTTTTCGTTTTCCTTTAAAATCTTTGTTTGTTGATTTTTTTGGTTGTGTTAAGGATGTTTTATTTTCAGTGTTTTCCATATTTTCTTTTTAAAAATTTAAACCTGTCTCACGAGCGCCTTCTGCAACGCTTTGAATTCGACCGTGATAAGGTTTATTGCCTCTATCGAATACAATATTTGTTACATTTTTTTCACGCGCTTTTTCTCCAACTTTTTTACCTACTAAGAAAGAAGCTTCTTTAGTTGCAGTTTTTTCGATTTGTGACGCTAAACTTTTTTCTACTGTAGAGCTCATAACAATTGTACGAGCATTAGAATCATCGATTAACTGAGCGTAGATATGTTTATGTGAACGAAATACAGCTAAACGGGGACGTTCTGTTGTACCGACAACTTTTTTTAAAGCACGTCTCTTTTTTTGTAAATGTAATTTTTTTAATTTTTTCATAATTTTAATACCTATCTACCTGTTTTCCCTGCTTTTCTAACAATTTTTTCACCTTTATATAAGATTCCTTTTCCTTTATATGGTTCTGGTGGTCTTACATCGTGAATTTTTGATGCTAAAAATCCCACGCGCTCTTTGTCAATTCCTGTGACTGATAGTTTTGTTGGAGATTCTGTTTTCAAGCTTAAATCTTTTGGAATATCCATTTTAACAGGGTGTGAAAAACCTGCGGTGATAATTAAAGTATTATTTTCTAATTGAAATTTATAACCAACACCAATTGCTTCTAAATTTTTTGTAAATTGTTCGCTAACGCCTACAACCATGTTTCTAATTAATGCTCCCATTAATCCATAATATGCATTTGCTTTTTTTGATGTTAATAAACAGTTTATTTTTAAATTATTTTCAATTTGTTCAATGTTTATAATTTCAGGATTAATTTCACGCTCTAGCGTTCCAAATTTTCCTTTTACTTCAATTAATTGATCTGTTATCTTTATTTCAACATCTTTTGGAATATTGATTAGTTTTTTTCCTACACGTGACATAAATTTTCTCCTTTAACCAACAAAACAAATTATTTCGCCGCCTTTTTTTAATTTAGTAGCTTTAATGTGGCTCATAATACCACTTGACGTTGATATAATAGCAATTCCTTGCTCGTAGCGTAAAACGTCTAATTTATTATCAAATTCTTTGTAACCTGCAAATACACGAAGTCCTGGTTTACTGATTCGTTTGATAATTGAAAATAGTGGTTTTTTAACCCACCATCCTTTGTATTTAAGTAATACTTTAATTGTTTGAATCTTTGTATTGTTATTTTCATTTTCATCAATTGAAAACGCATTAATAAAACCTTCACTCATCAAAACTTTTAAAATCGCCAAATTTTGTTTACTGTATTTAACTCTAGTAAAGCTGTGTTTGGCTAAACTTGCATTACGTATTCTAGTAAGCATGTCAGAAACAAGATCTGTTGTCATTTTAACCTCTTTTTAAGTCTTTGATTTTGTTAATTTTTTTTGAAAGGGAAACCTAATTCTTGTAATAAAAATTTACCTTCATTTGCTGTTTTTGCACTTGTTACGATTGTAATGTTAAAACCTCGTCGTTGCTCTACATTATCATAATCAATCTCAGGAAAAATTAATTGTTCTGTGATTCCTAAATTATAATTTCCATGTTTATCGAAATTATTTGGATCTAAGCCACGAAAATCACGAATACGCGGTAAAACTACTTTAATAAATTTTTCTAAAAAAGCGTACATTTTTTCTCGTCGTAACGTAACTGTTAACCCTAAAGGCATACCTTCTCGTACTTTAAAACCTGCAACGGATTTTTTTGCTAGTGTTAAAATTGGTTGTTGTCCTGATATAGCACGAATTTCTTCTGTTGCTTTTTGTAAATAAACACGATTTTGACCATTTTGACCTAACCCCGAGTTTATTGTAATTTTGACTAATTTAGGAAGTTGGTGTTTATTTTTATATTGAAATTCTTCTTGAAGTTTTGGAATCACAACATTTAAATAGTCATTCTTTAAATTACTATTGTTCATTTTTTTTTATTAATTTAATAATTTTTATGATAAAACTTTACCAGATTTAATAAAGTAACGTTGTTTTTTACCATCAACTGTTTTGTAATTGATTCTACTTGCACAATTATTTTCTTTATCCCAAAGCATTACATTAGAAATATGAATTGGAATTTGTAATTCCGATTTCTTTTGTTCACCACCTTGTGGATTTTTAGAATATTTAATGCGTGGTACAATTCCGTCTATAAAAACGAGTGATTTCTTTTTTATAATTGAATTTACTGTTCCTATAAAGCCTTTTTGATTGCCCGCAAGGACTTGAACTGTATCTCCAATTTTAATATGAATGTTTGAATTTTGTGTCATACGATTTCATTTGCTAATGATATAATTTTTGTGAAATTTTTATCACGAATTTCTCTTGCAACGGGACCAAATACTCGCGTCCCTCTAGGATTGTTCTCAGTATTAATAATAACAGCCGCATTATCATCAAAACGAATAGCCATTCCGTCAGCACGCTTAACAGTCTTTCTTGTTCTTACAATTACAGCACGAACAACGCTAGATCTTTTAACAGCCATATTTGGAAGTGCTTCTTTTACAACACCAATAATGATGTCTCCAACATTTGCGTATTTTCTATTGTTTCCTAAAACACGGATACACATTATTTTTTTAGCTCCCGTATTGTCAGCAACCGTTAAATATGTTTGTGGTTGAATCATACTTTTAATTTTTTTGTTATTGTTCTTTTAAGATTTCCTTAAGCATCCACTTTTTGTTTTTACTTAGGGGTCTGCTTTCTTCTAAAAGGACGATGTCACCCGATTTACAAGTATTAAGTTCATCGTGTGCCATGTACTTTTTCGTTTTAATTAATGTCTTTCCGTATTTTGGATGTTGGTAGCGCATTTGTACTGATACAACAATTGTTTTGTCTGCTTTATCACTAACTACGGTTCCAATTCTTTCCTTTTTCGCCATAATTTTTGATTTATTTTAATTATTAGAATTTAATAATAAGGCTTTTTTTAATTTTAATTGTGCGATTCTACGTTTTGCGTGAATGAACAAATGAGGTTTAACTGTTTGACTTGTTGATTTTTTTATTCTTAAATCAAATAGATTTTTTTGTAAAATAAAAATCTCTTGATCAATTTCGTCAGTTGTTTTTAAATTTTCTAATTCTTTGTATTTCGGTAAACTCATGCATTTGCCTCCGCAGGTAATAAGATTCGTGTTTTAATCGGAAGTTTATGAGAAGCAATCGTTAATGCTCGTTTTGCAATTTCGAATGGTACTGTACTACTTAATTCAAAAAGAATATTTCCTGGTTTAATGACTACAACCCAGTAATCTACTGCCCCTTTACCAGATCCCATACGTGATTCTTCAGCACGTGCTGTTACAGATTTATCAGGGAAAACTTTAATCCATAATTTTCCACTTCGTTTTGTTGCACGACTAATTGTTCTTCTTGCCGCTTCGATTTGACGCGAAGTAAGCCAAACAGGCTCCAAAGCTTGAATACCATATGCTCCATGCACTAAGCGGTTGTTACGGCATGCTTTTCCTTTTAAACGACCACGTTGCATTTTTCTATATTTTGTTCGTTTCGGACTTAACATAATATTGTTTTATTTTTTAAATTTTTTCGCCACTAAATAGCCAAACTTTAATACCAATTGTTCCATAAATGGTTTCAGCTCTGTGGTATGAATAATCAATTTTTGCTCGCAAAGTGTGTAGTGGAACTCTTCCATCACGTTTCCATTCACTTCTTGCAATTTCAATACCATTTAAACGACCAGATACTTGTACTTTAATTCCTTGGTTTTCTGTTCGTTGTACTTTCTTAATTGTTTGTTTCATTGCACGTCTAAACGGTGTACGTTTTTCTAACTGTTCTGCAATAAATTTTGCAATTAAGGTAGCATCTTCAAAAGGATTTTTAATAAATTTGATATTTATGTGATGATTCTTCTTTAGTTTAATTTGAAATAATCTAATTAAATTTCGAATATTACGTTTTAATAAAATCGTTGTAAATCTTTTTAAGTTGTTTTTAGGAGAATTCAAAATTGATACGACTTTTGGTGAAGGATTTTCTGTAGATTCAATAAAGTATTTAGCAATTTTACGATACATCTCTTTAGCTCTAGGGAATAAAGCGTGTACAGTAATATTTACATATTCCTTATTTTCTAAATTTTGATCAACTCTACTGATTTCAATATTTGAAATGGTTAGAAATTCTTCAAATGTTTCTTCAATTTTCTGTCTAATAAAAAAATCTTCTTCAATTAACTTGGGGTAATTTTGCTTAGAACTATACCATTCTGAAGAATGCTTTTGTGTTGTTACTAAACGAAACCCTTTTGGATGTGTTTTTTGACCCACGGTTTAATTCCTCTTTTAATTTTCTAATTCTGCTACTTTAATTGTTACATGCGACATTTTTTTCTGAATTGAAAAGGCTCGACCCTGAGCTCTTGGTCGAATTCTTTTTAAAATAGGGCCTTGATTAACGTAGGCTTCGGTAATAATCAATTTTTCTTTTTCTAAATCAAAATTATTTGTCGCATTTGATACAGCTGAATATAAAGTTTGCCATACAATAGCTCCAGATTTTTGCGGTAAATATTTTAAAATTTGTAAAGCTTCTTTATATGTTTTTCCACGAATTTTTGAAATAATTACATCTACTTTTGTAGGTGAAATTCGAATGTATTTTGATGTCGCCGAAACGCTCTCTTTCATTTCTTTATTCATATCTTATCTTTTTACTTTACGTTCTGTTTTTTTATGAGAACGAAATGAACGTGTTGGAACAAATTCTCCTAATTTGTGTCCGACTAATTGGTCGGAAATAAAAATAGGAACATGTTTTTTACCATTGTATACACTAATTGTATGTCCAATCATCAAAGGTAATATTGTTGATGATCTTGACCATGTTTTTATTGTATCTTTTTTGCCTTGGTCATTCATTGCATCGATTTTTTTCAATAAATGATACGCAACAAAAGGACCTTTCGAAATTGATCTTCCCATATTGTTTTATTAATAATTTTATTCTTTTGGATGTTAACGTCCTCTTCGTATGATGAACATGTCACTCTTGTTTTTTCCTTTTCGAGTTTTCATACCTAATGCAGGCTTACCCCAAGGAGTTAAAGGTCTCGCTTTACCAATAGGACATCTTCCTTCTCCCCCTCCGTGAGGGTGATCTACAGGGTTCATCACCGATCCACGAACGGTAGGTCTAATTCCTAACCATCGACTACGACCAGCTTTACCAAGAACAACATTATAAAAATCTGAGTTACTGATTCTTCCAATAGTTGCAGTACATTCTTTTTTAAACAAACGAATTTCTTTTGAAGATAATCTTAATACAACAAAATCGTTTTCTTTCGCTAAAATTTTTGCGCTTGTTCCCGCAGCACGAATTAATTGTCCACCTTTACCAGGAAATAATTCAACATTATGTACATCAGTACCTAAAGGAATTTTATCTAAAGGTAATGAATTTCCTGTATTAATAGAACTGTTTGTTCCTGCTGAAATAATATCTCCGACTTTTAAATTTTCTGGGTGTAAAATGTAACGTTTTTCACCATCTTCGTATTGAATCAAAGAAATAAAAGCATTTCTATTTGGATCATACTCAATAGACATTACTTTTCCGTCTACATCATATTTATTTCGTTTAAAATCAATTAAACGATAAAGACGTTTATGTCCACCACCTTTGTGACGAATTGTAATACGGCCTTTGTTATTTCTTCCTTTTGCTCTGTGATTTGATGTTGTCAATGATTTCTCTGGTTCTACCTTTGAAAGTATTGAAAAATCTAATCCACTTTTATTACGTGATGATGGCGTATAGGGTTTGTAGATTTTTATTGCCATATTTAATTGCTTGAATAACTATTTTTAATGTAATTAAACTTTTAATTGAAAAGTTCTGTGATATTATTTCCTTCTTTTAATTTCACATAAGCTTTTTTATAACGAGGACGTTTTCCTGTAAATCGGCCTACGCGTCTTGTTTTCGTAGGTAAAACACAAGTATTTACTTGACTAATTTCTACTTTAAAAATCTTTTCAATAATATATTTAATTTGTGTTTTTGTTAAAACACGATCAACAATAAAAGTATATTGACGATCACCATATAAATTAATCGATTTTTCTGTTAATGAAGGATATTTTATTAAATTTAATAGATCACCCAGATTAAGCATATTGTTTACCATAAGTTGAATTTATTGAATCTAATGAAGCATTAGATAAAATAATATGATTTGTTGATAATAATTGTTTGATATTTAAGCAGTTTGCAGCTGTTACTTCTACATTTTGTAAATTACGAGAAGCTAACCAAAATTGTTTATTTGGTTCAGTTAAAATGAAAAGAATTTTTTCATTATTTTTTAAACCTAAATCCGAAAGAAGTTTTGTTACAGTTTTTGTTTTAATTCCTTCATTTACTTTAAAAGAATTGTCATCAACAAAAATAAATTGTTGCTTTTTCAAGTATAGAGCAGACAAAACAGCTAATCTACGTTCTTTTTTATTAATTTTTTTACTAACTGTTCTTGGTTTTGGTCCAAAACTTACACCACCACCTTTCCATAATGGTGATCTTGAAGATCCTGCTCTAGCATTTCCAGTTCCTTTTTGTTTCCAAGGTTTTTTACCACCACCACGAACTTCAGATTTTGTTTTTGTTGAGGCTAAATATTTACGAGAGTTTTTTATTTGAGTTAAATAAGCTCTATGAATTAAACCAATCGAGCGTTTCTTTTTCTCAACATTATCTTTAAAAATATTGTCAATAGGATTTTCAATATCTTCAATCTTTTTAATTATTTTTTCCATAACCTAAAGTTTAACTTAATTTTATGCTTACGAGATTGCCTGCTTTTCCAGGTATAGAACCTTTAACAACAATTAAGTTTTTTGATTTATCAATATCAATGATTTCAAGCCCTTTTATTGTTCGTTGCTCGTATCCTGTTCTACCAGGCATTTTTTTACCAGGAAGTACACGTGCAGGTGTTGTTCCGGCTCCCAATGAACCTTGTAAACGGTGACTTTTTGAACCGTGTGACATAGCTCCTCGTGTATGTGAATTTCTTTTAATGTTACCTAAGTTCCCTTTACCTATTGTTAAACCGCTTACATTAACTGTTTGACCAATTTCAAAAAGTTCTACATCAAATTTTTGACCAATTTCATAATTTGTTTCTTCTTCAATTTTGTACTCTTTTAAGTATTTAAAAGGTTGAAGATTTGTTTTACTAAAATGACCCAGTCTTGGTTTTGTTAAACTTTTTGAATTGCCCGCGATTTCTGTGTAGCCAATTTGAACAGCATTGTACCCGCATTTTTCAGTCGATTTAATTTGCGTAACATAACAAGGTCCCCCTTTGATTATTGTTACTGGAATTACATCTCCCTTTGTGTTAAAAATTTGAGTCATGCCGACTTTATTTCCTAAAATCCCAACCGACACAATACACACCTCTTTTGTTTTATTAAACGTTACTAACCGAGACTAATATTAACGAATTTTAATTTTATTGTCTATATCAATTTATATTCTAAGTAACAAAAACAATTGTATACTTTATAAAAGCTTGATTCTATGAAATAAATGAAATATAATATACTTTGTATGTAGTAAGTTTGATGAAATATAACCTATGAATAGTGAAACTGATAAAAAAATGACAAGTAAAAAAATTGTAGGGATTGATCTAGGAACAACGAATTCTGTTGTTTCTGTTTTAGAAGGTGCCAATCCAACGGTAATACCAAATACCGAAGGTGGTCGTACAACGCCATCCGTTGTTGCCTATACGCAAAATGGGGAGTCCTTAGTAGGCCAATTAGCAAAACGTCAATCTGTTGTTAATCCAGAAAATACCTTTTACTCAGTAAAACGTTTTATTGGGTGTAAATTTGATGAAATTCAATCGGAAACTAACCGTATATCTTATAAAGTTATAAAAGATGATGCAGGAAAAATTAAAATTCATTCGCCTATTTTAAATAAAGATTTTAGTCCGGAAGAAATTTCAGCTTCAGTATTAAAAAAATTAGTTAATGATGCGAGTAAATATTTAAAAGAAAATATTAACCAAGCAATTGTAACTGTACCGGCTTATTTTAATGATTCACAACGTTTAGCAACTAAAGATGCAGGTACGATTGCAGGATTAGATGTTTTAAGAATTTTAAATGAACCCACTGCCGCTGCTTTAGCTTATGGATTAGAGAAAAAAACTAATGAAGTTGTATTAATTTTTGATTTAGGTGGTGGTACATTTGATGTTTCTGTTTTAGAAGTCGGTGATGAAGTTTTTGAAGTTTTAGCTACGTCAGGAGACACACACTTAGGTGGTGATGATTTTGATCAAGTTATTGTTGATTTTATTGTTGCTGATTTCAAAGCAAAAGAAGGAGTTGATCTTTATAACGAAAAACAAGCTTTACAAAGAATTATTGAAGCTTCAGAAAAAGCTAAAATTGAATTATCTAATTTACAGTCAACACGTGTAAATTTACCTTTTATTTATATTGATGGTCAAACACCAAAACACATTGATATTGAAGTTGATCGTTCAAAATTTGAACAGTTAAGTAAAGATTTATTACAAAGATGTAAAGTGCCTATTGAAAAGGCTTTACAAGATGCAAAATTACAAAAATCAGAAATAGACCAAGTTATTTTAGTAGGTGGATCAACGCGTATCCCAGGGGTTCGTAATGTACTTAGTGATTTTTTAGGCAAATCTCTTAATGAAACTGTAAATCCAGATGAAGTTGTAGCAATGGGTGCTGCAGTGCAGGCTGGAATTATTGCAGGAGAAATTACAGATTTAATACTATTAGATGTTACTCCATTATCGTTAGGTGTAGAAACAATGGGTGGTTTAATGACTACGATTATTAATCGAAACGCATCTATTCCTGTTAAGCAGTCGGAAGTTTTTTCAACTGGTGCCGATTATCAAGATGCCGTGGAAATTCACGTTTTACAAGGAGAAAGACCCTTTGCGAAGGATAACAAAAGTTTAGGTATTTTTAAATTAAATGGTATCCCATCCGCTCCTAAAGGAGTCCCAAAAATTAATGTTACATTCCAATTAGATGTAGATGGTTTATTAGCTGTTTCTGCTCGTGAAGAACAATCGGGTCAAGAGCAATCAATTAAAATTGAAGGTGCATCTGTCTTAGCTCGTGAAGAGGTTAGTAAAATGATTGAAGATGCAGAAAAAAATGCATCACAAGATAAATCTAGAAAATCTTTAGTAAATCTTACATACGAATTGGATAATTTATTAGGAAAAGCGGAAAAATTATCTGATACGTTAAATTCTCCTACAAAAACTTCCGTTTTATACTTTGAAACTATACTTAAAGAACTTAAACTTGCTTATGTAGGAAACAGTTTAACAAGTATTTCAAATCAATTGTTGGATGAATTAAAGTATGCTTATAGTATTTTAGTATTAGAATTTTTAAAGGCTGAAATTGCTGATGGTTCAAACAAAACTAATAATTCTGATGATAAAAAAGGCGTGGTAATAGATGTTACAGAAGATTAATTCTTTTAATAAGGAGAAAGTGAGATTCGAACTCACGGAACCGGTTAAGTTCATCTGATTTCAAGTCAGACGCAATCGACCACTCTGCCATTTCTCCAAATTACCAAGAATTTTATTCTTGGTAATTAAAATAGTTATGCTTCAAATGAAGCTGTACCAGTAAATTTAACTGAAGCTGGATTTGGATTTTTTCCAATTGAAAATTCACGTTTTCCAACGGCAACTCTTCCTTCATTCACTTTTTCAGGGAACACGCCATCTTTAGGATGGATAAATTGGATTTCCCCGCTTGGAAGAAGTCTAAACACTCTGTAATCGTTAATCTTAAAAGACGTACGAAGTTGTTTTCCTAATGCAAGACATTGTTCTTTTCTTGCGAAATAAACTAAATTTGGTCCACTTTTCATAATTGCTGCACCACCAGTAGGCATTTCAAAAATGTTATCTTCTTGTGCTGGTTTATTACGATTGTTGACCCATGTCATTACGTATTTTTCTTCTGTTTCTGCGGCTTGTAACCAACCACCTGTGCTTCCACCAAATTCTGGAAAGTAATTTGTTGCTTCTGACATAGTTAATTAACTCAGATTAATTTATTAATTAATTTATAATTATTCTTCTTCAAAATGTGCTTGTTTATTCTAGCGGAGAATGGATTCGAACCACTGACCTTCGGGTTATGAGCCCGACGAGCTACCAAGCTGCTCTACCCCGCCATCACTGATGTAATTATAGAACTTTTCTTTGAAAAAATCTACTCTTTCTTATTAACTTAAAATTAGCAGCAAGATATTTAAGTAGATTAAAAATATTTGTGTTTTTATTAAACGACGAATTACAGGACTTACTTTTTGATCCATAAGTAATCTATCATTTTTTAATATTATAAAAGGTTTTTCCCAAATTTGACCGTCATACCAGGATGCTTCTTCATAAAATAATCGTGATTGGTTTAAGCGTTTTTTAATTTCATTCCATCGCCATATTAGTACAAAAAAGAAGGTAATAAGTAGCGTAGTCGTAATTAATAAATTAGCAAGTATCCAATCTCCAAAAAATATTTTCTCGAAAAATGTCAACGCGGATACTAAAGTAAAGATAGAACCAAATAAGGAAAAAATTTTTGAATTATAATTTTTTGAAGATAATGTCGTCCAGTTTGTAAGTGGATTTTCTTTTAATCCAATATATTCACTAATTGGTTTTTGATCTTCTGGGACAGGGCAAAGTAGAATAAGTTTAAGTTTTGAAATCATAAAACCTTAAAAATTTTTATTATTGGTTTAATTTTAAATATCATTAAATTTAAATTTCAATAATAAAAGAATTAATTGGGCAAATAAACAAATCCAAGTTAAAGATTCAAAAGGGTTTGTTATCGAACTTGAATTTTGACTAATAGATGAATCTTTTGCGCTTTCATTTTGATTTAAAACTAAGCCAATTGTTAGCAAACTATTAAGTGTTAAAATTATATTTAATGTACTACTTGATTCAATCACTTTTAACCTCGAACAACTTTTAAAGTTGTTATTTTTTATGTATTTGCTTGAACTTGTAAGAATACAAATCCTAAAGCTAATCCAAAAATTGTAATAGCAAAACAAGTTGCTGCTGTTGTTAAAATTTCTCCTAGCATAATTTCTTTTTCTTTTTTAAATTAATTTTTTTAAAAACCGTTTCTTCCCCAAACAACTAAAGCTAATGACATAGAAAAGACTAACATTAAAGAAGCCCAACCTAAACTAATTACATCAATCATATTTTTATTTATTTATAGTATGTCTTTATAGATTATATTATAATTCTAACTTAAAGTTTACTTTTATACTAGTTTCTTTAGAAAATACAAATTTTTTAAAGAGAATGTTATAATAAAGAAGTAAACAACAACGAGATGAAACTATGATTACAGAATTTAATCTTTATTCTGCGCTTTTTATAGCACTTATTCTTTTAACCTTTACAATTCGTTTAGGTCTTTCGTTATACCAAAACGTATAATATTTCCTTTTTATATTACTTTATGCAACTCTTATGTCAACTGTAAAAAACTTAAATAACTTTCCTTTTGCTGCTATTATTGGGCAAGAAGAAATGAAATTAGCGTTACAATTAAATGTCATTGACCCTAAAATTGGTGGTGTAATGATTATGGGTGATCGTGGAACAGGAAAATCTACTACAATCCGTGCTTTAGCGGATCTTTTACCTGATATTGAAATTATTAAAAATGATCCTTTTAACACTAGTCCAATAGGTCTCGAAGATACGTATGAAACAGAAGCGATTAAAATTCCTATGGTTGAATTACCATTAGGGGCAACAGAAGATCGTGTTTGTGGAACAATTAATTTAAAAGAAGTTCTTTCTGGTGGGTCGAGCACTTTTGAGCCTGGTTTATTAGCACGAGCAAATAGAGGACTTTTATATGTTGATGAAATTAATTTATTAGATGATCATTTAGTTGATGTTTTACTAGATTCTGCAGCTTCGGGTTGGAACACTGTTGAACGTGAAGGTATCTCAATTAAGCATCCAGCGAAATTTATTCTTGTAGGTTCTGGAAATCCAGAAGAAGGTGAATTAAGACCTCAATTATTAGATCGTTTTGGTATGCATGCAGAAATAAGAACAATTAGTGATCCAGATTCACGTGTTCGAATTGTAGAAGAACGCATTAGTTTTGATAAATCACCTGAAACGTGGTTTGAAAAATATGAAGCTGAACAGTATAGTATTCAAGAGCGTCTTTCAAATGCAACAGCTTTATTGCCACAAGTTAAAATTAGTAAAGAATTTCAACTAAAAATTTCACAGGTTTGTAGTCAATTACAGGTTGAAGGTTTACGTGGAGATTTAGTAGTTACGAGATCAGCAAAAGCATTAGCAGCTTTTGAACAGCGTACTGAAGTAACTTTAGACGATATTAGAAGAACGATTACACTTTGTTTACGTCATAGATGTCGTAGAGATCCTATGGAATCAATTAATTCAGGAGAAAAAGTTGAAGCTGTATTTAATGAAATCTTTTCAGATTCTGAAATTTAATGTTAATTGAGCTCAGTAGGATTCGAACCTACATTAGAAACTTAGAAGGTTTCCGTCCTAATCCCTTAGACGATGAGCCCATTCAAATTTTTAGTTATATAACTGGGCGATACTGGATTTGAACCAGTGACCCTCTGCTTGTAAGGCAGATGCTCTACCACTGAGCTAATCACCCTTATAACTAGAGCATAATATATTTGTTCTTTTTTTGGTAATTTTTTAATTAATTTTCAAAATTTGTAGAAGCTTCTTTTAAAACATAGGTTGCGATTTCTTTAATTTCAGTTTCTTGTAATCGCCCACCAAATGCAGGCATACCATTTTTTCCATTTAAAATTTGATAGCTAATTGCACTTACAGAGTTCATACCATTTGCTGCTAATGTTTTACCTTTTAAATTTTTCTCAGGAATTATTATATTATTTCCTCCAAGGTGACAAACACTGCAATTATTTTTAAATAATATTTCACCTGTTTCTATTGCTTGAGTCTCTTCTGTTAGTAAGGTTGTTATCAGAAATATTACAAAGAAACTTTTTGAAATTGGAAAACGTCCGTTTTTCATGTGTTTAAAATAATTAAATTTGTTAAAAATTTTTGTTTTTTATCAGGAATAAAAATATTCCTGATAAAAGAGTTAAAATCAAATACTAAATAAATTTAGTCAATTGGTCTTAATTGTAATGCTGGCTCTGTTTCACGGTTAATTCCTTTTTCGAATCCTGCTGCAGCTGCACGAGCACGACCTGCGTGCCACCAGTGTCCAACTAATAAGAAGAATCCAAGAATCCAATGAGAACAAGTTAGCCATGAACGAGGAGATACGTAGTTAACTGAGTTAATTTCTGTAGCTACTCCACCAACTGAGTTTAACGAACCTAAAGGCGCGTGTGTCATGTATTCAGCTGCTCTACGTTCTTGCCATGGTTGAATGTCATTTCTAATTTTATTGATATCTAATCCATTTGGTCCACGTAATGGTTCTAACCAAGGTGCACGTAAATCCCAGAAACGCATTGTTTCACCACCAAAGATAATTTCTCCACTTGGTGAGCGCATTAAGTATTTACCAAGACCTGTAGGACCTTGTGCAGATGCAACATTAGCTCCTAAACGTTGGTCACGAACTAAGAAAGTAAAAGCTTGTGCTTGTGATGCTTCAGGACCTGTAGGACCGAAAAATTCACTAGGATAAGCAGTGTTGTTGTACCAAACAAAAACTGATGCTGTGATACCCATAGTAGCTAATGCAGCTAAACTGTAAGATAAGTACGCTTCACCAGACCAAACGAAAGCACGACGTGCCCAAGCGAAAGGTTTAGTTAAAATGTGCCAAATACCACCAGTAAGGCAAAGAACACCAACCCAAATATGTCCACCAACTAAGTCTTCCATATTATTGATTGAAATAATCCAACCATCACCACCAAAAGGTGATTTTAAAACATAACTAAAGATTACAAATGGATTTAATGTCGGGTTTTTAATTAAACGAACGTCACCACCACCTGGAGCCCAAGTGTCGTAAACTCCACCAAGATACATAGCTTTAGCAACTAATAAGAATGAACCGATTCCAAGTAAACATAAATGAATACCTAAAATTGTTGTCATTTTATTTTTGTCACGCCAATCATACCCAAATAAAGGAGAGTTTGTTTCTAAAGTATCTGGTCCGAATAATGAATGGTAAATACCTCCGAACCCTAAAACTGCAGATGAAATTAAGTGAAGTACACCTACAACGAAGTAAGGGTAAATATCTGTAATTTCACCACCTGGCCCAACACCCCAACCTAGTGTTGCTAAGTGAGGTAATAAAATGAATCCTTGGTCGTATAAGGGTTTTTCTGGAATAAAGTGAGAAACTTCAAAAAGTGTCATTGCACCACACCAAAAAACCATTAATCCTGCATGAGCTACATGTGCTCCAAGAAGTTTTCCTGAAAGGTTAATTAATCTGGCGTTTCCAGCCCACCAAGCAAAACCTGTAGACTCAACCGATTTACTAGTAGTAATTTCTAAATCATCAAAGCGCGTTTCCACGTGGTAGTACCTCCTCTGGGAATATATAGTTTTCGTGTGGTTGATCTTGTGCAGCCATCCACATACGGATTCCTTCATTTAAAAGGATATTTTTTGTGTAAAATGTTTCAAATTCTGGATCTTCAGCAGCTCTCAATTCTTGTGAAATGAAATCATATGCACGTAAATTTAAAGCTAATCCAACAATTCCTACTGAACTTGCCCATAAACCAGTAACCGGTACAAATAACATGAAGAAGTGTAACCAACGTTTGTTAGAGAATGCTACTCCAAAAATTTGTGACCAGAATCTATTTGCTGTAACCATTGAGTAAGTTTCTTCTGATTGTGTAGGAGTAAACGCACGGAATGTGTTTGCTGCATCACCATCTTCGAATAACGTGTTTTCAACAGTAGCACCATGAATTGCACATAGTAAAGCTCCACCTAAAATCCCAGCTACTCCCATCATATGGAATGGGTTTAGTGTCCAGTTATGGAAACCTTGTAAGAATAATAAGAATCTAAAAATTGCTGCAACACCAAAACTTGGTGCGAAGAACCAACTTGCTTGCCCTAATGGGTATAATAAGAAAACTGAAACGAAAACAGCAATAGGACCTGAGAATGCTAATGCATTATATGGACGAATACCAACTAAACGTGCAATTTCAAATTGACGTAAGCAGAATCCAATAAGCCCAAAAGCTCCATGTAAAGCAATGAATGCCCAAAGTCCACCAATTTTGAACCATAATGTTAAGTTCCCTTGAGCCTCAGGACCCCATAATAATAATAATGAGTGACCCATACTGTTTGCAGGTGAAGAAACAGCAGCAGTTAAGAAGTTACATCCTTCTAAGAAAGAACTTGCTAAACCATGAGTATACCAAGAAGTAACAAAAGTAATACCTGTTAACCATCCTCCTAATGCTAAATAAGCACAAGGAAATAAAAGTAATCCAGACCATCCGATGAATACAAAACGATCACGTTTTAACCAGTCATCAATAAGTCCAAAAACCCCTGCTTTGTTCGATTGAACTTGTCCAATTGTAATTGTCATATTTTTAAAAAGAAAATGTTTTTGAATCAAAGTTACCAAAAAGTAACTAAATGAATTTAAAAATTTGAATAAATAAGTATTAACTATCTAAAATCTTTGTAAAAAGAATTTTATATTGAAATTGTGTATACTAACTTTGAGTAAAA
>JACLAB010016677.1_pt1 | contig 40929 bp, 24 predicted proteins | sample 8027921 | NCBI WGS metagenome assembly JACLAB01 (sample SAMN15725117, study PRJNA655200) | protist metagenome | isolation source: fluorescence activated cell sorting (FACS) single amplified genomes of... | place: USA: West Boothbay Harbor, Gulf of Maine | collected 2000-07-19 | reverse complement strand
TCGACGCGATGACGGCCATTTTACAAACTGGCGCGTTTCAAGACGATCGGGAAGATAACAGAAGAAATTACTTGCATCTCGTCGCGAACGCTGTGTTAGGTGAGTTCACGAGTTTAGCTTTAGATAGACCGACGCTATCGATTTCGTTAACGGACGGGACGTGTACGCCGACGTTTATGGAACTCGAAGCCGCGAATAGGATTTCAAACGGGGACCTCGGCGACAGTGAATTCGAAGAACCGTGTCCTACCAGCGCGTTGGCGTCTTTGATGATTGCTTTGGCAGAAACGTGTTCGCAAGATCCTTCGTTGGTTGGTGACGAAGAGTCTGCGGCTGCTTTCAACGCCGCGACGACGTCGCCGGATTACGACCCAGAACAGGACGATTACGAGATGAGTAAACAATCACCGGCTTTACGATTGGTAGACGCGTGCATCGATCTCGAGCACTCCGTAGTTTCTCTCATGGCGCTTCTCGATTTGTGTGCTGCGGTTTCCAAGCACGATATTGGATCTAAAATTGCCTTCAAAGTTTTAGCGAGAGGCGCCGGCGGGTGTAATTGGGACGAATTGTTAAAAGGGATCACCGGCTACATAGCGAGGTACGATTTATCGCGAGGCTTGGAAGAAAACACCGCGGACGGATCGATGCGATCGCTAGTGAGCGAAGAAATTGAAGGCTTGGGTGAAAATCAACAGTACGATCCACGAATGGGCGAACCAGAAATGAACGACGCCGACGTGAAAGCTTTAGAAAAGTATTTGAAAGCATTAGCTGCGTGCTTTTCTACGCAAGCTCGCGAATACGAGGAAAGTAGAGGTGAGACCGGCGCGAAAGCATCATCGTCTGGGCGAGAGCAACACAAACAACACAAACAAAACGATTCGAATGACAACAACGACGGCAATAATACCATCGGGACATCCTCTAGAGGCGGTTCGTTTGATCAAGTCGGCGCGGCTGCCTTGGAGGCTGCCAGAGGCGAAGATCCGAGACGAAGATGGATTCGGTACCTTGAGGAACGCATGGATATGGATTTGTGCGAAGCTCTTTTGAATCTGTACGTCGACCCGGTTCCGCCAAAAATGAAAGCAGCGCTCTTGAATTGCATCCAGTCGCTTTGCGAAGGGTGCGTCCAGAAAACGAACGATGCTTGGGGATTTCTCGAAATGAAAGGCGCTTTACACGTTCCCACGCCAGTGGACGCGAGAGTTGATCTCAAAGACGTTTCTTCTGCCTTGACCATTGTGCCCACACTTCCAGGCTCAAACATGGACGTGGCTTATCATTACTATCAAACGGAACGAAACCATAGTCAATACGAGGGAACTTTAGCGTATGCGAGGTTTTTTAACTTTGCGTTGGAGACGACAAAAGATGCGGGATATTTGGACGGTGCTCTCGATATGGATTCGGCGGGCGCGTGCTCGTTTAATGGACGATCAGCGTGGCATCACGCGAGGTTTTTGAGATTTGATGTCTTTGGACAGCTCCAAAGCAGACGACACTTGGAAGATTCAGAACGATGGATGTTAGCTGGCGAGTGCTTGCGCGCATTTCAGTCGTGCTTAGAACTCTACGACGTCGCCGACGAAGAAGAGAAGATCATTCCGATTAAAACGAGTTCAAACAGGGGACAATTCAACGATCATGACAGGCAACCGTTAGAGATTGGATTCAACGTATCTTTGCCTTTAGCAGCGGCGGGTGAGATGCGCGACCGTCTCGAGCTCATAGCTCGAGACTCCGTACCACCCGGCCGCGATTTGATTCTCGATTTTCTTCACGATGGAATCACGTTTCGAGGTATCTTGGACGTCATCTCTGTCGGCGCAGAGCGCTTGAGTCGAGAGCGATCAAAACCGTACGGTGAATCCCTCGAAAACGCCGTGTTACGATCTTTGAACGTCCTTTCCACGGCTTTAACTATGGATCTCGAGCACTTGGAGCGTTTACACGATGCCAAGCGCGATGTTGGATTTAAAGCGTTGGACGTCTATTTAGTTTTCAGGGAGGACGGTAAACGCTTTGCGGATATTGTGTCTTATTGTCAATACCCCTTTAATCCTTCACTCGCGCTCGCGGCTTTGGAGATTGCCACGGAAATCTCTCGTCGCGTCGACGGTTTACCGAGGATGCTTCGACCGGAAGTGCGAGCGGGATTGATCGAAGGCTGTTCGACGTTGTTGGAACAATCCTTTTCCTTACAACCTCCTGCAACTAACGATATGTATGAAAGTGGTGACACGTATCGATCCGATCGCGAACTCTTCGCAGAAGCATGTGGCGAAAGCGTTTTGAATTTGATCGACGAAAGCATCGCGTCGCATCCTTCACCGAACATGGCGGAGTTACTGCTCGGATTTGACATCACTGGTGCCTGTAGAACGACGCCTTTGCGACCGGATCTCGAGTTTACGTGCTCGACCGTACTCATTGAATGTCTCGAATCGAGTCCGCCATCGATGGCGGCTTCGTTCGTGGTTCCGTTGCGGGCGCCTGAAATAGGGATGAAGATTTTGTTCGAGTGTTCTCGACGGTTCGAGACGGCACCGAGTACGCTCGATTTTCTTCGATCATGGAACGCTTTTCCAGTGTTGGTAGACGATGCATGTCGCGCTGCGATGGCGAGTAATGACACGAATCAAATCGCAAGCTGCAAAGTACTCGAAAAACGCATCTCCGTCGCCGCTCACAAGGCGTGGATTTTCGAATTGGCGACGAATATGCTCATCGCGGACTCTCCGTCGCGCAAAAACCAACGAAGTGAAGGCGAGGTTCCAACGTGGGTTGTGGATATCGTCGACGCTATGTTGGCGTTGCGTCGACGCGATCAGTACGAGCAAGACGCGATCGACGGTCGTGTACCTGCGCTCGATGCGGCGTTGACTCTCGGTGAATCCATCGACAACGTTTTGGTCTCTCGGACCATCTCTCGAATCTCGTCCGAGGTAAAGCAAACTATCGACGAGTTGGACTGCGAAAAGTATTTGAAACCAGGCGGAGGCTGTGAAAGAACTTCGAGTCGAGGCGATATCGTTACGGATGTTGGGAAACTCAAGCGCAAATTACTCGCGGAAGCCGTTGCGCGCGACAATGACGGATCCAACAGACAAGGGAGATCATCGCGAACGACGAATAGTCCAGGTGACGGACTTTCGGGAGTATCTTTAGCGCTCATCGACGAGAGCGATGCGTACGCTCAAAGCGTCCCAAGACTCGTTTCGCGAAATCGAGAACGAGCTATATTAGATGCAGCGGAAATTGCTATAGCGAAAAATCTAGAGATTGAAGACTCGAATGCGCGACGTCGCGCTTTTGAGGCGTGGGAGACGTGCGTCTCGACGGCTATTTGTCGCGCGTTGCCGTCGGCGGAGTTTGTGCAAGCTATGAACGGTACTTACGATCAACTCATAAACATCGAAGGCGGCAGTGGAGAAGACCAGATGACCGCGTTGCGAAGCCGTCCGAGAACCGATCGCGCGTTTCTCGCGTACGAAGTTTTGGATGGTTGCATGCGCCTTTTGAACGATTCGAACCGGGGCGGCGGCTCGGATTCTCCCAAATCTATCGCGTGCTGCGCGCTCGCTGCAAAGATCATGAAGAAATTGACATACTTTGCGAAGGAGAAGCTTGAAGATGCCGCACCGCTATCGGTGTCCGCGTGTCGCACGACTTTGCGCGGTATCTTTGGATCCTTAACGCATAGATTTCGCGTCAATGCGGCTTCGAGGATGCGGTTGATCGATTGCTTGAGAGAATACTTGGAATACTGCAGAAGGATTCGCGAGGACCCGAGGTCTTCGAGCTTCCTAGAGAGCAAGAAAGCACGAGAGAGCTCCGAGTTTCAAAACGGAACAATGGGTTATCCAGACTCCGTACTTCTCGATGGCGACGTGGAGAAAGCAAACGCGGATATAATTCGTCGCGAAGCCGGTTTGATTTTGGAACAACTCTCCAGAGACGTTTCTCACGGCAGCGAAGAGGCTCGAGCGGCAGCGGCTGATGCTTTGGAAGCTATACTCACGGCGGTTTGCGTCACGACGACGACGACGACGACGTCGTCAAGTAGTGAACCGTCCTCTTCGAATTTTGGTTTCGCGAGCAGTGCGAACATTTCCACGTCTTCTTCGACAAACTTGGAAAGGGAGTACGTGCGACTCGGGATATTCTCTCGAGCGTGCGATATCATTGCCAGTTCGAAGATGTCCGAACTCGCGCTCGAAACGAGTTACGCGGAAAGTCGCTTTAAAACGACGCTGAGTTCAATTAAATTACTCTTGACTGCATCTATCGCGTGTCCAAACGCAATTGCGTTCAGTGAACCAAACAATAACATCCTTGGCGCGTTTGATGCCTTGATACATTGCGATACTTTGGACGCTTACGCAGACGTGAACGGAGCGGCGTGCGCGGAGTCGAGCGCGAAAGCCGGTACGCCGATTGCGCCCTTACCGCTCTCGAGAAGACGGCATCACGAAATTTTCGTCAACGCGTTGAGAGTGATTCATTCTTTGTTGAAGTCTGCGCAAGTTGAAGACGATGAAGACGTCAAGAATGCTAAATACGACATCCTCGCCGGCGAAAATATTGACGGAAAGAATCAAACGTACGAGCAAAAGCAAAGGAAGCGGGAAGAATTTTTCAAGCACGTTCAGCAGAGAAGAGAAGCGGTGTACGCCGCCGTGGTCCAAAAGACTGAACAGTTCATCGATAGACACAGAGACGTTATCGCGCGAGCACTCGCCGATCGCGCGTTGGTGCCTCACGTGGCTGATTTGAGCGAGCTCGAGGCATCTTTGTGCGTCGTCTCTTCGCTCTTGAAGATTTCTCCGAACGATTCGCCCAAATTGCGAGAGACGCTCGATCACGTGACGGTTCGATTTTGCGGACCAGAGTCGCCGATGGATAAGTATTGGAAGTATTGCAGAGATGCAGAAACAAGAGAATTGACTGGGAAAGGGAACCGTATTTATGATGATGATGATGATGATAAAGAGGACGATTACAATAACATCAACGAACAGGATTATTACGGCGTTCGCGAGGCGCGAAGGCAAGAAAAGATTGCGATGCATGCAAAGCAAACGCGAATCATTCGCGAATCTGCAGAAAATCTTTTGCGAGGTTCGCGCATTGTTCGCTCGACGACGTGTAAAGCGCAGCGAGATTTACTCGTACGCAATAAACGTCCGTCGTTACAAGTGTCCTCGATAACTTCTTCTTCGATGAACGCCGGCGCCGCGCCAACGTTGTCGATGTTTGCGAGCTTAGCTTCGGATGTTGGAAGAGAGTTACTCGTCGAGCTTCGCGCGAGGGACGAGATTATTAGAGAAGCGAAACGTGCCGATGGCATTTACGAAGAAGAAGAAGAAGACGGAGATGAGAATAATAATGAAGAAGACGATGGAGAAGATGCGTTGTACGATGAAAACGAAAACATCCACGGCGCGCTTCTGGAAAAGAATTCTTTCGTACCTTCCGACGCCGAAACACGATCGGTTCTGGCTACAAAAGACGGTGCGATTGCAATCCTCCTCGAAACTTTCGAGGCGAGTCTAGAAATCGTTCTCTTACACGCTAAAGCGAGCCGATTGGAGGATTCGAGCGCGTCTTCCGCCTTTGCTCGAGAAAAGAAGGACGCGAACTTCCTCTCGACGAGTCGTCGCCACCACAACGTTCTAAACAACGTCCTCGTGCGCGAATCGCACGAATACGTCCGCACGTCCGCTTTTAGCCGCCACGACATCGAACAGCTCTCCCATCTCTCCTCCGCTGCGTTAGCTTCTATCGACAAAGCCACCAAGAGAAGGCGCAAGTACATCTTCTCTTCCAACGCTCGCTCGTTTCTTCGCGCGAAACGACTCGCCGAAAACGTCAAAGTCGTCTTATCCGTCACCAGCGAAATGAGGTCCATTTTGCAGCAACAACAAAATCAACAATACCAAAGAGGTGTTCTCGGTGGTAGCACGAATACCACGCGCACGTGGTAGAGTATATAATAAACTATTGATAGATAACTCAAACCACATACTGGTACTTTCCTGTTATTTTTCGCTTGCAAAAAATCCATCCTTCGGAAGATTTTTTTTTTGAAGTTTTGAGAGTTGATTAACTAATTAATCAATCAACCTCGCGCGAATATCATCGTGCGTCACTTTTGTTCCCTCCAACGCGCCAATAACAAAACGTCGCGTTCGTTTGCTCGGCACGAAAGTAACGATGTCAAAGAAAACCGGCGTTGGTACGTTGAAATCAATTTCGCATCGGTCTTTGTTTGCACATTTCGCGTCATCTCGTATTCCCTTTTTCGTTCGCTTTTTACCTTTTTCTCGACGATTTGTAACTGACGAGGACTAAAAATCCGAACGATCACTCACGTCATCCTCTTTCTCTCTTCCGTCTCTGTCTCTTTCGCGCGACTCCAAAATGAAATAAAAAACAGTCAAATGGTTCAACGCGAGTAAAGGGTTCGGGTTTATCATCCCGGACGACGGGAGCGAGGAAATCTTCGTCCACCAGTCGCACTTGAAAGCGGAAGGATTTCGCAGTTTACGAGAGGTACGAGATACGCTTTTTGGCTTCTTCCCCGAAAAAAGGGCGGGCGTTTTTTTTTCCACGCGCTTTCCCTCTTCAAAGGTCCACGTGGAAAACAGGAGGAGGACTTTTTCCTTTTCCTCATTCCTTGTCTCGTTCTTTGTCCATCAGCAATTATTATTCTCCTCGCGAACGGAGGGGAAAGGACGGGAGGAAACCCCCAAGAAGAGTCGTTTTATTGTTTGCTGCGGTGGCATTTTTCTTTTTTTGAGATACGAGGCACTGACACACTTTGGCGCTCCTCAAACGAATACAACTATACAGAGCGAAAAGGTAGAATACGACGTGGACGCGACCGAAGGCGAAAAGACGAAAGCAATCAACGTGACTGGACCAGACGGGTCGACCGTGTTAGGTTCAAAACGGCTGTATCGCAAGCATAAAGGAGGAGGGAGTGGAGGGCCGGACGGCGAGGAGGCTCCGGGAGAACCGGAAGCGCATTGACGCGACGATACCGCAATAGCTACTATATATAAAAGGACGACAAGAACAACAACAACAACAACAACAACGAAGGAACTCCGAGAATAATGCATATATTCAAATAAGAGAAGAGGAGAGAAAGAACAGAGAGAGATTTAAATAGACGTCATCACCATGTACATCATCAAAGCGCGTGAGAGAAAATTTGCGCATATTAACTCACGCCTCAGTGTTGAAATTTAAAAATCCTTATAGTAAGAGTTGACATGAACGCACACAACAAAAGTACTCCTTTACACGCATTTACCACCATAATAATGTTCAATAATGAGTAACGACGACGATTCTTCCGTCGCTGCTTTGCAAAAGTGGAAAGAAACGTTCAAACGTGTCCGCCGCGTTTGCATCGATTCGTATCTTTCCCGAGGTGAATTGGAAAAAGTGAGAGAGGAGTACGAACGCGTTCGAGAGAGACATCGTCGTCTTCAAATCCCGGGGTGTCATGTAGGAAGGGGCGAAGAAGACGACGAGCAATGGATCGTGCGCGAGAATGGATGCGTGCTCTCTTCCTTCGTGTGTGATTGCGCTTTTTACAACAACGACGAGAGAAGAAACAGTTGTTGGACAAATACGAGAAAGAAAGAGAAGGAGAAGGCGGCGGAGGAGGAGGAGAACGCGAAAAGAATCATCGCAAAAGCGGTCACGCACGAGACGTGGAACCATCGAGAGTGCTCGAAATATACTCACTCGGGGAGCATTTTTGGGAAAGAAGTGAGCGAGTTGGCGATGACGGGGAAGATTGGACACGCGGCGGAGTTTCTGTTGAGAGCGATCGAGGAGGAGGAGGAGGAGGAGGAAGAAGAAGAAGAAGAAGAAGAAGAAGAAGAAAGAGAAGAGAAGCGCTTGAAAGCGACGCGAAAACGAAGAAGGGTCGTTGGCGATGCGCGCAAAGAAAGCGATAGAGCGTACATGTTTAACGACCAGTACATCGTGAAACCACCGCACGTGCGCGGCGTGGAGTTTCCGTGGCACCGGGACGGGCAATACGAGACGTGGAAAACTCCCGAAACATCCGTCGCGTTGCCGTACCTTTCTGCGTGGGTGGCCTTAGACGACGTGAGCGAAGAGAATGGCGCGTTGAGGTTTAAGAAGAATGAAAAAGAAAGGTTCGGTCCCGATGTCGATGTTGCGTCGATTCGAGACGAAGAAGACGATACCATAGCGACCATGAACGCCGGCTCGGTTGTCTTTTTTATGAGCGACGTTTTACACGCGAGCGGGAAAAACATGTCGGAAGAGACGCGGCGCGCGTGGATGCCGCAATTTAGTTTAGGATTGCCGAAAGAACAGGAGGATAGCAGTAGAAATAGCGATAGCTTAAGATGTTTGCGGACAGCACTTTCTGATTTTTGATAAATACGGGTGTTGCTATGTACAATCATGCGATAAAAAAAGTTGACTGCACGCATTGTTCTCTACTCGCTCATAAGCGCTCGCCTGTACTATCTTCACGCCGCCGTATGCTGAGGTGCAGCTCCAGCACCAGCAAGCTCAGAAGCGGCCAGTTTTGCCTTACTTCTTTGCCGCTCTTTTTTACCTTTCCGTTTAAATACTTGTGGGTGTTGTTGCTGCTGTTGCTGTTGCTGCGGAGGACCTTGAATCATCCCGATTTGTTGCATGACGTTCAAGGCGTTATTCGTCGTAGGCGCGACGATACGATGGTCGTAAGCAGCGTTTGCTTGTTGGTGATGATGACGATTATGATCTTGTGCGGGTGATGGAGGGAGACTGACTGCGTTTTGAAATATCACGTGCAATGGATCTGCAACCGAGTTGTTGTTATTATTGTTGTTGTAGTTATTCGACGACGGTTCTCCTCCTTGCATCATCGTCGGCTCTTTCCGAACGATGTTCTTTTTCGAATTACGCTTCTTCTTTGGCGGTGAATCTGATCGCTGCTTTTCGTCGTCTCCGTCGTCGTCCCCCCCGGCGTTCTTTTTATTCTTGTTCGGCTTTTTCTGATGCTGAGCCGGCGGGGGAATGCTCATCGTTGGCAACGGCGGAGGAATGCTCATCGGCGCGCGCGGTAGAACCCCAGTAGTATCATTGTTGTTCGGATCCTTCTTCTTGATGTTCTTGATGTTCTTGTTGTTCTCTTTCTTCGTTTTTGCATTCTTTTGTACTCCAACATCTTCTCTCGTCAAAGTCGTCGCCGCGGTTTTCTTGTTCTTATTTTCAGCGTTATTCTTATTCTTACTTTTATTCTTCGCGTTCTTCGGTACAACCTCTTCAAACATCATCGCCTCTTCCTTTTCCTTCCTTTTCTTCTCTTCCAACGCGATCCGTTCTCTCGCCAATCGCTCTCTTTCCATTTCAATCTCCCTTTGTTTTTCCATCGCAATCTTCTCTAAAATCTCTTTCCGGATTTTTTCGTTCCTCTCGCTCGGAAGTTCGTCGTACTCGTCTGGATCTCTGTTCCCTTTCGCGGCTAAAGGCCAAAACGGTCTTGGACTCGCCTCGTCGCTATTATTGCTCGGTCCGCAACCCACGAACGGGTGCGCTTTCACGTCCTCGTCGTCGTCGTGGTAATCTAAATCTACAACAACAACGGTCACGTCGTCTCGATTATCAAACTTGGCTTTTTGCGACAACTTCACCAACGCCGCGGCCGCGTTTTGACAGTTCATCTTCCTCGTCTCCGCACTGACCATCTTTGGCGTCGCCGCATCCCACAAGCCATCGCTCGCGACGACAATCCTACACGCCATGACCCCTCCCGAAGAAGAATTCGCTCCTCTTTCCAACAAAACTCTGCTCACGTCCGGAGTCGCGATGACCCCGCCTTTCTTCCCGTCCCGATCGCCGATACTTCTGGAAACCGCTAACCCGCCCGGCCAAACTCTCAGCGGCCCAACTCCTCGTCTCTCCCCATTTGGTCCATCCTCAAACTCCGTCGGTCGCACTTCACCGCCGCTCTCTACAATCCGCTTCCTCTCTCCGTCCGAACAATCCAACCGGTGTTCGTTGCTCAATCTCGACGTCCCTTTCCTATTCGGCACGTCCAAAGTTGCCAACGAATCTCCAACCGCCGCCGTCGTCACGTTCCTCCCGTTCACGATAACGACCGTCGCCGTGCACCCGGAGTGTATGTCTTTCCGTAAAAATTTTTCGTCTAGATTTTCAAACGCCAACTTCAACGCCTGCGGGAGAAGATACTCGAACACGTCTTCCGGATTCTGTTGTCAAACACACACACACACACACACAGAGAGAGAGAGAGAGAGAGAGTAAAGAGGTCAGTCACAAAACCGCGCGGATGAAACGACAAAGTCATATGGGAGAAAGAGAGAGAAAAGGAGAGATTTTATAAAGACGACTTACCACGTTCTGCTCCACCACCTTCTGCTTCTCCTCTTTCTTCAGCTCCGCTTCTAAACTGTTCAGCGCTTTCAAGAGCGACGATAACGTTTCTTTCGCGCAAAAATCCGCGCACTCTTTACCACCGTGGCCGTCGAATACAGACAGGAAGAAAAATTCGCACGAGCTGAGGTCTTCCATTCTCGTTTCGTCTTCCTTCGCATCGTTTTGATTCATCCGATGACGACGACGGTTGAGAATGCTTTTGGAAACCCATCGCGCGTTCGGTGCGCAAAACTCAAAGTCTTCACCTTTTTGAATCTTTCTGGACTTGGCGAAACGGACGTGTGGGTAGTTTCTCAACGAATAATGGTCGTCCGAGGGGGGGCGCTGTCTGTGCGACGCCATTTTTTGTTTATTACTTCGCGCGCGAGCGCTTATTTGTGTCGCAAAAGGATTGATGAGAGATCGGTGTTTAAGTTCGTGTTCGCCGCGCTCGCGACATTTTTAGTTATATATACATACATAATACAGCTCTCGCACATCTCTCGCTCTCTCTTTCTTTCTACTGCATATCGCTCACATCTTCCACGTCGACGTCGCAGGATAATTCGTCCTCCAACTTTTCCATCTCTCTCGTAAACTTCTCCTCCTCGAACGAGCCTTCGATGAGTCTCACCGTCGTCTCGCAAAAGTACATCTCGTCGCCGCCTACGCCTGCACCTAGATTAGTATTGTTATTGTTGTTATTATTATTATTATTATTACTAAAAGGCGACGATTTCGTGTCCATCCTCAACGTTTCGATGTTTAAACCGCAGTTGGATAAAGTCTCCGTGATTCGCGCGGTTATGCCCGGAAAATTCGTCGCTCGGATGATTAACTTCTTGTACCCTCGCGCTCTCGATTGCTCCTCGTTCTGCCTCGTTTCCGGAGGTACCTCGCGAACGTCGAAGGTAAAATTATCGATTCTCGTATCCAAGGCGTCTTGTAACCGCTTCTTCGTCTCGCACTCGGTTCCCGCGGATGTCGTCGCCTCTCCTTCCTCTTCCTCCTCTTCTTCTTCTAAAACACTGCTTCTGATTTTATGATGATCCGCGTGCGTTTTCACGTTCGTTCGTTTCCTCGGTTGTTTCCGCGTTCTGTTTTCAAAGAAAGACACCAATGCGGTGATTGTAAAATCCGGACCGAGTCTCGCCAATCGACTGCTCTCCACGTCCGCGCGGATGTTCAGCATCGCGCGGGAGAATTGTCCGTAAATTCCCGGTCGGTCCAAACCGTATCCGGTGACCACGAACGAGCGTTTGTTGTTCGTGTTGTCGTTCGAGGAGGAGGAAAAGGAGGAGAAGGAGAGCGGAAAATTGAACGCGACGTCCTTCTTCATCTCCTTCGTCTTCGTCTTTGTCTTCTTCATCAAACTCTCGGAGGGAAAAAGAGGGATTGGAATAATCGATTCGTCCGCTCCGATTCGCCGCCGGGGTGGTCGTAACGGTGACGATGATGATGATTCGAGAGGAGGAAACGAAGACGAAGAAGAAACGAAGAAACCGCGCGAGAACAACAACGACGAGAAAGAAGAACAACGAGACAAAGCAGTCGCCGAAGAAGCTCTCGTCCTCGTCATCATCTCTTTATACTAATCGGTCTCTTCTTGTTGCGCGTCGATGCATTTTCGTCCGGAGAGATTTTTGGCGGTTTTTTTTGTTTAGGGTCTTCAACCCTAATACGTGTGCAGTTCTTTCGTTCCTTTCTTTTTCTATCGGGAGAATATCTTTCTTTCGTTTCTCGTCAGATGTTCTATAAAGTATAGTGCGCGTACAGCAGTCACGCAAAGGGAGAGAGTTTTCAGAGAGAAACCGACACACACACACACAGAGAGAGAGAGAGAGAGGTGTGTGTGTGTGTGTTTGTGAGAAAATAAGATGAGCGTTTTCGTCGCTTCTTTTTCTTCTCCTTCGCGGTGGTGTTCTCTGTTAAAAGGATCGACATCATCATCAAAATCATCATCTTCATCGTCCGGAAGAAGAAACAAACGAGGCGCGACGATCCAAAAGCGAGGAGGCGCAAAAACGTCCGCATCGTCTCTTTCCTCTGAGAACCACTCGCGAGGAAAACCGAACAAATCTGAACCGTATAAGTTCATGGGGCGGACGGTCAAAGAGAAGCACGTGTTTGATTCTCAAATGGCGAACGAATTAGCCTTGGAAGTCGTCAGCGAGGAAACCGGAGTGGAGAAAGAAGAGTTAAAGAAGACGTTGCAAAATTTGCAAAGTTTGTTGCCGGAACTCTCATCGTCGTCTTTATCGAGTAACGCGGACGCGTATCGAGCGTCGCTGGATATAAAATTGGTCGCCAGAAACGCGATTCAGATTAAATCCGTGTTTCGAGAGTTGCGGTCGAACGTGTCTGAGATGATCGCGAAGGATTTACGGTTGGCGTTGGATCCGAGAGCGAGCGAAAGGTGCGAAAAGGCGTTGGAGGTTTTGACCGGTAGAGGCGAGATGACGAGAGAAGAGGCGGAAAACTTGGTATTTGCGACGCACAGGTATTGCGCGGATAAGAAGAAAATGCTGGCGTTCTGCGAGGAGGAGACGGTGTTGGAGGTGTGCGAGAACGTGAGGAGAATACGTTCGGCGGTTGGTGGAGAGGCGTTTTTAGCGCACAAAGTGTGCGAAAAAGGTGACGCGGCGGCAAATATGCTCTTTGAATCCGAGAAAAACGAAGCGGCGTGCAATGCAGCGAAAGCTTTGGTCGAGAGAATGCCGAAAGATTGCAACGTGGCGTTGATGGTGTCGGACTTTCCGAATTTGTTACTCATGGATATCGATCGGTTGTTTTTCGATTTGACGAACGCGTTCAAATCGACGCCGCCGGAAGAGACGTTGCGAAGAGATCCTAGCGTTTCATTCAGGGTGCGTTCGTTTAATAATTCGTACGAGGATGATGGATTTTCCGAAGACGATCGCATCTGATTCTTCGTTTTCGTTGTCGTCGTTGTCGTCGATTCGCGTTCGGCAACTACTTGTGGTCTCAAAACTAATTTCTCTCTCCCTCACTCTCTCTCTCTCTCTGCTCTACTCTCTTCTTCTTCATGATGGATGCGTATAAAAAGTTTGAGAAGAACTCGAATCGCTTTCGGAATCTGCGCTGACGAAGAAATACAATCATCTCTTTCATTCTTAATATATACGCGTTATATATATAGTTTGAAAATAACAGCGCAAAGTCCCAAGCACTCGGGCCGGCGGCGAATACAATGCAAGCCGAGGAAGACAATTTTGGGCTGATGCGCGAGTTGCCGAACAGTCGCCGCGATATCTTGGCTGGCGCGTTCGCGGCGTTTCTTTTTGGCGGCAACTTATCGCTCACAACACCGCAACAGTTTGCGTACGCGTATTCCGAGGAATACGAAAAAGACACCTTAGATTTGCTCGCAAAGACCAAGGCGTTTATCGCCAAGCAAAACTATTACGAGGACGTGTACGAGTCGTACGCGAAGTGGAACACGAAATACAGCGTTCCTGGCGCGGTGGATACGAAGAGATTTGGCAAGAGTTTTCTTTTAACGACAAAGATTTTCAGCTTGGTGAAAGGCGGAAACATCGAGGGCTTAGAACAAAAAGCGAACGAGTGGGTGAACGTCGCCTCCGCCTTAACCGACGGAACGTTAAGCGGCAAAGAGGCGAGAGATACCTATGGAAATTTGGTCTGGGCAAATAACGATAAGTCTGATCCGAAGAACAGAATCGGTCTGTGCGCGTTTGGCGAAACCGCGGGAACGAAGTTCTTCAATATTAACTGCGATGGATTTTAGTTCGTTTGTATGTAATGTTGTACAAATAGTATTCAAAATGAAAAACGTCCGCTATCGCGAATCTGGCACCACTGCATCTCTCGGTCGAACGACTTGTCCAAACAAACCGGCGACTTCCGGTATGTTAAGTCCGCCCAAATCATCCTGCGCTCGACTTGCCAATCGCGCGCTCAATTTGCTCGCAAACTTGGAGGACATGTTTTGAATACCCGGCGCGGCTTCTGGAATCAAACTCATCAACGCCTCGATTTCGTTCGGCGCGAGCATTCTTAAATTGTTGATCTCCGCCTGCGGTAACTGTCTCGTCTCGGCGGCTCTTTCGATTGCTTTACCGAGAGACGGGACGCCAAATAACTCTAAAATAGATCTCAACAACGCCAAATTTCTCTTATCGTCCATCGTGAGCGTGATTTTTTCTTGATTATTCGCCGCTAAAACGGAGAGAAGGAACGGCAAGTTTAAGCCGGGGATTAAAATCGCTCCCGATAACAAGGACGAGGCGGCGATGACTGGCGATAACGTCGCCAACGCTCTCCACGTAGCCGTCGCGGATTGCCTCGATAACGAATCGGCAGCGCGAACGGCTTCGTCTACGACTAATTCTTGCAAATAGTTTCCATTCTCGTTGAACAAAAGTCTGACGACGTCTTTCGTCGCCGGGTCGATGTTCGCGCCAGTCATCGAGGCGTTCATTTCCGCGGTGCCCATGCTATTGGTAAACTGCGAAAACCCGGACGAAATCGAACGAACTCTCGAAACCCGTAATCGGTCTGATCCCCCGTAAATGAACGATTTCAACGCTTTCCTCATTCTCGGTGAATCGTCCGATAATAATCGCCTGGCAATGTACGGAAAACACTGATCGACGATGGCGTAGTTCTCATCCGTGCTCAATCCTAAACCTTCGAGCGTCCCGAACGCTCTCAAAATCAGAACGAAATACGGGGGCAGCTGCAGCGGGTACTCTTTCGATAAAGCCTCTAACTTGTTCGATAACTCGCCGACTCTCGAGCTTTGCTGCTCTTGTAATGACGCGATTTTCGTCGTCGCGCCGCCTCCCGATCCGTATAAAGTTTCCAGCATCTCCGCGAGAACCGGGACGACGATGTTTTTGTTCTCCTCGGAATCCGCCAACGCTCGCGGGATGAAGCCTAAATTTACCAAATCATCGAGCGTTTTTGAGTACTCTTTCGCGGACAAGTGCGCTATGTACTCTACGAACGCGATGCGTTGTTCTTCGCCGATTTCTGTCATCATCCCGTAATCGAGAATGGCCAATCTTCCGTCTTCCATCAACATGAAGTTTCCGGGGTGCGGATCCGCGTGGAGAAAACCGGTTTCCAAGAACTGCACCATGTACGAGTTGAGCAAAGTTTCGACGAGTTTCTTTCGAACAGCTAACGACTTTTCCGAGTTATCCATGGCAATTTCCGTCAATTTCTGCCCTACCACCCACTCTTGACAGATTACTTGTCTATCGCTAATTTCGCGGAAGACGTGCGGGACTTTAATCGCGCCTCGAACGACGGAGATTGAGTTCATATCCTTTTCAAATCGAGACGCGTTTCGTCCTTCAATTTCGTAATCTAATTCTTCCAAAAACCGTTCCGCGGCGACGTCGAGAACTGGGATGAATCCCTCGCACCCGTTGACTAAATCAAAAGTTTGTTCCGTTTTCGGGATTGAGGAGAAAATGTCCAGGAAGGATCGAATGACGAACAAATCAATGCTCACGGCTTCTAATATGTCCGGTCGTTGCACTTTAACCGCCACAGTTCGTCCGTATTCCTCGGTTTCCTCTCCTGATTTCTTCAACGCGCCTTTTTTCAGCGTCGCTTTATACACTTGCCCAATGCTCGCCGCGGCGACGGGTTTATCGAAGCACGAGACATCCTCGAAAACGTCTTCCAACCGAACGTTTTCGCCAATCGTCTTCTGAATCAATTTTCTCGCATCTTCCGAAGGAAACGCTTCCACTTGATCTAACAACGTCTGGAATTCTTCCAAATACGCCGGCGGCAACAAATCTGGTCGAATCGCCACCGCTTGGCCAACCTTGACGAACGCCGCGCCTTGCCTCGCGATCAACTCTTTCAACGCTTTCGCCCGAATAGGCGCGTTCTGTTCCACCGTATTCGACGTCACGTCCCCAACCAACGCAGTCGCCCACGTCAACACTTCCGTCAACAACACCGATGACCGTTTCATCACCGCAATCGGCCGTCTCGCCCAATATTTTGCAATCTTCTCGCTGTCATACGCTTTCGGCAAATCGTCTTCGTCCAACGCCCCTCGCTTAAACACCCACCGCGCGACGGCGACGGAGAACGATCCCGACGCGAACGCGGCAAACGCGCCGGCTAAAACTGGGTGCCTCTCTGCGATTGTTTCCATCCAATGCATCATCAAAGGGTCCAGGGATTGTTCAAAATTTTCCAAAGCTTTTACCGCGGAGGCGAGCTGATTGTGAACAAAAATCGACGTGTCCTCGACCGAAGAGGAAGGAATCGTCAAGTTCTTCTCCGTGACGCCGCTCATCTCCGCGACTTTCCCAGAGATGCGTTCAATCGTTTCTCTGATTCCACTTTTCACTTTTTCCACGTCAAAATCATCGATATTCATCGTCCCGTTCGTCGTCGTCATCGCTTTTCGCGACTTTGACATCTTTTCGTTGCGACGTCGACAGCCAGAACGACTAATCATCTTTTCCCGCATCGTCGAGAGGTTGCCGACGCTTTGTTTTTGCGTCGCCGTCATCACGGAAGAAGTAGAAGAAGACAAAGAAGAAGAAGATAACATCGCACCGTATTCGTTCGGAGTATTCTTATCTTGGGAATAATAGACAGAGGTGTGTTGCGAACAGTTTTTGTGTCGTGCTCTCCTTATATCTCTCGAATGTCTTTCTCGTGCGCTTTTTTTAATGACTTTTTGTGGTCAGACGAGTGTGGTTGCTCTTTTTTGTTTTTTTTGTTTTTTTTTGGCGGGAGGGAATCAAGCAGTCAATTAAAATCCCTTTTTATTTAATTCTTTGGAGAACAAAAAAAGACAGACCTTTCTCTTTCTCATCAGACGAGACAAAAAGACATTCACCTACTTGATGAACTGAAGCGTATAAATGCGCGTAATAAATAATGTCTCTTCTCTGTTAAAACGAACTACGAGAGATGAAGGTTCTCGCTTTTCATCTTCATCTTTTTTGTCCTCCTTTCGAAGTTTTGGCGTCGTCGCTTCTTTAGCGGGGCGAAATTGGTCTTCTTCTTCTTCTTCTTCTTCTTCCCGTGGGAAAATTAATGGTGGCGCTGCGAAGTCTTGGAGAACGAGCGATGGAAGAAGAACGACCGCCGCGAGGACTGCTGCTTCGAGTTCTTCTCACTCGACGAACGCGTCGTCGTCGTTCACATCGTCGTCGTCCCAGTCGTCGTGGCTTTTACCGATCGTTGGAACAGTCGGGTTAACCTTTGGATGCGTGACGCTCGGCATGGAGTATCAAAAAAGGACCGAGAAAGCATCGAGAGAAGCCTTGGGAGGAGGAGGAGGAGAGACGCCAATCGAGGCCGCGCCGACATCGACGACGACGACACCGGCGAAAAATAAAGAAAAGAAGAAAGAGAAGAAAGAAGGCAACTCTTCGTCGTCGTCGTCCTCGAACGGAGGGGTGAAATCCGAAGCTGATTTATTGTTTAATTTACACAACAAAGCGAGAACCGTGTTCGTAACCGGGACCATAGACGACCGGTTGTCGCACCGAGTGGTGGCGCAGCTCGTGCATTTGAACAACGAGAATGCAAAGTTACCGATCGTGATGGTGATTAATTCAGGTGGGGGTGTCGTGACGAGCGGGTACGCGATATTAGATACCATGAAAGCGCTGGATGCGCCGGTAGTAACGTACGCGGTTGGGCACGCGGAGTCGATGGCGGCGATACTGCTAGCGGCTGGGGAAAAAGGAAGAAGATTTTGTGCCCCAAACGCTCGGATTATGATTCACCAGCCGCATCATTCGATGAGCGGAATGACGAGTGACATATTAATTAAAGCGACAAAAGCGGAGGAGACGAGAAATGCTTTGACCATGTCGTTGGTGGAGACGACGGGGCGCACGTTTGAGGAGGTAGAGAAGGCTTTAGATAGGAACACGTATCTGTTCGCCGAGAGCGCGAAACAGTTCGGCATCGTAGATCGAGTGTGCGTGAATTGGAAAGATTTGACGACTGAGGAAGAGAAGGAAGCGACAACAGTTAAAAAAAATGGAGAAGAAGAGAAAGAGAAGAGTGTAACAACCGTTACTTCCTCGCGCGTGAGCGGAGGGAGAGGAATAGGACAACAACAAGAACAACAAAAGAAAGTAGACGAGACGAAGAAGAAGACAGACGCGACGACGACGGAGACAAAGACACCAACAACGCCAACAAAAGACACACAGTCGTCGAAAAAATAGAAATTGTTATAGTGAATAGGGGTGTTTTTAACTATGTATTACCTACTGTAGGTACACGGGCTACTTACTACTTAGTATGCATCGCCATCCATTGCTCTTTGGACATTTCGCGCAACATCCCGCTCGAACACTCTCTTCCGATGGTGGAGAAATTTCCATTATAAGCGTGTCCTGGATACACGACGCAATTCTTATCTAATAATTGTCTACACTTCTTCATGCTCTCGTACATTTTCTCCGCGCTCCCATCTGGCATGTCCAACCTACCGCACGACCCGGGAAATATCGTGTCTCCGCTCAACACGATTCCTTGACCTTTCCCCGTCCCGGACGCCACGTCCCCGCTAAATACCAAAACTGCACTTCCCGGAGAATGACCCGGCGTGTGCATCCACCGCATCTTCTTCCTCCCAATCATCTGCGTTGAGTTATCTTCGTACATCTGCACCCTCGTATCTTTAATCGTCGGATTATCGCTCAGAATCCTTTCGGCGTCGTGGACCGGCACGTGCGCCAAAAAGTTCGCCTCCTTCTCAAACTTTTCCAATATCGTCGCTAATCCGGGTACTTTAATCCCCAACGCGTTGAACGGGCTCGGCGGCGTCCCGCCAACGTGATCGAAGTGATAATGCGTCGCCACCGCCCCGATGAGTTTCATCTTCTCGTTCTCTACGTACTCTACGATGCCTTCTACGTCCCAGCACGCGTCCACCACCACGCACTCTCTCGTCTTCGCGTCGCCGACTAAATATATAAAGTTCTGCATCTGTTTCGCCGCTTGAAACACTTGCATCTCCACCATCGCGCTCATCTTCCCGCTCGCTTTCACGCACACGTCTTTCCCCGGCGTTAACTGTCGAAAGTAAAACCCGTTCTCCGACAACGCCTCTTCCACCAGCTCTATGCGTTCCAGCAAACGGTGCAACGTCGCTTTCTCGTTCGTTTTCGTCCTCGCGATTTCGTATTGCACCTTCGCCTCCACGAACGATTTCTCCTCGAACAAACACTCCGCGAGGCGAAAATAACCTTTCTCCCACTCTGGTCTCAGGTGAATCGCGTTTTTCGCGCGGAGCTTTGCCATCGGCATTTTCGCGAGTTTCAACTCCACGAGGGAAAGATTCGATTCGATGGCACCTTTCTCCGCGTTCGTATTCGCGAACGCTAACGCGCACTGGTACTTTTCCAAGGCTAAGGAGAGGTTGTGAGACGCGAGCGCCGCCGCGCCTTCGGCTTTGAGCGCGTCCATCTTTTTTTCTTATTTAAGTGTAAGTGCGTGGGAACAATGAAGAGACAGGGTGAGTTTAATTGAAACGCTTTTCCTTCCGATACAATATACAACTACGCTCTACGACGTACGCGCGATCTAAAAATGCTGGCTTATATTTCCTAAAACAACTGTTATATCATCATTTCTTCTTCTTGTTGGAGCTGCGAGTGGTCACCGCCGACGCCAATGTGAGCTTTTTCGGGCTCTTTTGTTGAAACGATTTCTTCTTCGTCGGCGGCGTCTTCTTCTTCTTCTTCTTCTCGGCGGTTGGAGAAGAGGAGGCGTTGGCCGCTTTCTTTTTCGTCTGGTGGTTCTTTTTTGATTTGATGACAAGTGTTGTTATGACTTGTTTCATCTTTTTCTGTTTCTTGCGCTCCGCTTTGTCTTTCTTCGCTTGCATCTTCTCTCGCTTGGTCTTCTTGAACTCGCTTCGCTTGAACTTGTTTAAGTTATCGTTGACGCTATTTTTTGCGTTAGCGAGAAAGCTGTGTTCGGCGGACCAAGGACCGGTTCTATGCGACGTGATGGCACCTTTCCGTGAATGCATGCCCCCAGACTCTTCCCACATGCCGTTGAGCTCTGCTGCGGTTGGTTTTTTGTACGTGTTCGGTTTCGCTCGCTTCTCGCCTTTCAATCGAATCAACTCAGGTCCAGGGCGTTTGAAAGTGAACTTTTTGCCGCCTCGCATGACGTGCACGGTGTTAGCATTTTGCGGAGGTTTGAACGCGTTTGCTATTTCCTCTAAAAACTCTAACCCGTTCTTCGAAGACATGCTTCGTAAACACTTTTCGAACAACTGCTTCACTTCTTTGAACCGATACGCCGAGGCGGTGATGTTCCTGCTCCTTTCCTGCGGGTCTTCGCAAATGATAAACGGTCGAGGTCCAAACGGATTCGGCGCGACATCGACGGAACCGACCGAACAGGTTCCCGTCGGACGCGAGGCTGCAATAGCGGTGGTTTCGTAATCGTGAGTGACCCCAAACCGTCGGAAGAAACCTAAGAGCAAATCTCCCAACCCGTCCTTCTTATCGCGCATAGCCGGCGTGCATTGTTTCAAATGCGAAACGACCAAGGATATCAAAAGGTACCCACCGCACCCGCCCGTGGCGGCGTTGTTCAGCTTATGAATTTGTAACAATCGCTTTAAAACCAAAACGAGCGGTTTCAACGCGGGAAACTCGCCCACTTGTTCCCGGATCCACTGCGCGGCGGCTAATCCGTTGCTCACGCCAATCGCTAAATCGAGTTTGATGTGCGTCTTTGTCTCCGCGTGGTAGGCGTCTAATTTCGCAATCGGAACTTTTGCCGACGATATGATTTCTGCGCGTTTACACACGCCTTTATTTCGCAAAGTCTTCGCAATAGTCCGCAAATGCTGCACCAATAATTGCTTCTCGCTTCTCGTGAATCCACCGCCGCCACCTTTCACCGATTGCGGCCCGACGCCTAAAATGACTAAATCTACGTCCGCATCTTTCAGCGCCAAACCAGTGGCTCCGGAACCAAATCTGTGGACCTGTGCTTTTGAAAACGAGTATTTCTGTATAGTTTCTCGAACCGTTTGTTCTATCTCGTCCCTAGCCGACGTTTCGGCTTCGTTTTGAACGTTTTCCGAAGCGAATCGCTCGATGTCGTCGTGTAATGGGCATCTCCTGATCATCGCTTTTTGTTCTTCGCCGTTCCCGATTCCGCCGCCGAAAAACTTTGCAAACAACGCTTTCTGTCCATCCTTCCCATCCTCATCGTAATCCGACTCGGACTCCGAGCTGTCCGGATCGTTCGGATCGACTAATCCGAGTTTCCTCTTCTTTGGATTCAAATTCGAACCTTCCGCCGGCGATCGACCGTTGCTCAGAACCGAACTCGGCCGTTCGTCCAGCTCTTTCATGGATAAGGAAATTTCGTCCTCTTCCTCGTCGTCTGAGAAACCTCGCAAATTATATTCTAGGTTTACATCGTCAGAGGAGGATGACATCGATACCGAAACGTCCGAGGAGAAGTCCTCCGACTCTTCCTCGTCCTCTTCCTCGTAGTCGTCGTCGTCTTCTTCATCTTCGTCTTCTTCCTCCTCCTCCTTCTTCTTCTCCTCCTCCTCCTCCTCGCTTTCTTCTTCCACTTCTGGCTTCCCTAAATCCAGCACTTTCTCCACCGCGTCCGTGTACCCGACGTAACTCGGCAGCTTCCCTAAATCCCCGCCCATTTGTTCGTACCATTCTCTCGCCTCGCAAAACTCCACGAAACTTTTACTCAGAGCGTTCGGAAACTTAAACGTCTGTTTCCTGCTCGTGTGCCAGGACGGGTATATCCCTGGGTTTCGTCCACGAACGACCGCGTAGAAGGTTGGTGGTTTCACCGAGGAAGGCGGCGGCGGTGGAGGTTTCCCGGGAGGTGGTTTCGGTGGTTTCGGTTGTTCGCCACGCGTCGGGGGTTGAGGATTCATTTCTCTCTTGGCCGCCAAAAGGAGTCGAGGAACGTTTCTCAAATCCAATTTTGCATCATCGTGTTTTTACTCCAAACAAAGAGAGAGAAAGAGAGAGGAACAAAGAGCGAGGAATACGATCGCGCCGAAATTTAACAATTGGGGCTTTTGTAAGCAGCGATACGACCCGCGTGTGTGCGTATATATTGCGCGCAGGCAAAATTTGCCCAAATTTTTGTGGAGAAGAAGAGAAGAGAAGGAGGCAAAACTTTAGTAAGAGTATATTTTTAGGCGCGTCGCTCTCATTACACGAGTTTTGTATCTCTCTCTCTGTTTCACTCTCTCTGTGTGAATGTATGTTTTACTACGAAGGTGTATGTAAAGTGCCATGTTCGTATCGCCAACCGTCTGGGAGAGGACAGTTATTGTCGAGGAGGTATTGTACACATTCGGTTTGGTTGTTCTCGTGCGCGTAGCGTACGACGCAAGAGTCCCAAGGCACTTTGGCGGTTTCGTGCAAGTACTTCAAACAGTCTAAATGGCCGTTCTGGGCTGCAACCTCACACGCCAATACGCTATATTGATCATATTTGCGCTCAACAAGGTATTCGAGTATGTGAAGATGACCATTTTGAGCCGCCCATTCGGCAGTATGCGAATCCCATGGCGCTTTCGCTTCTTCGCGTAAGTATTTGAGTACCTCGAGATGTCCGTATCGGGCAGCGCATTTACACGTCCACTCATCAACAGGACACTCATTCGCCACGCAATACTTTACCATTTCCAGATTACCTTTTTTTGCGGCCGTTCTAATCGTCCATCTATCCCAGTGGCCCCACTTACACTTTTTCTCCTCTCGCGCCCACTTGAGCAACTCGAGTTTATTCGTTAGAACAACTCGATTGCAGAAAGATATTTCCTTTTCCCAGTCACCCGGCCACAACGATTTATTCTCCCACGCAACTTCCAAAGTCGATATCGACGACATCTCGTTCACTTTAAACCCCTTCTTCAACTCCTCCTTGCGAGATGATCTCTTAATCAACTTTCTCGTTTCACTATTCACTCCGTACAAGAATTTCACATCAGTCCCATTCAATCTCGGAAGAATGTGAGCGAAACAAATATCGTCGTTATTTACAATCACACTCCACAACAAAGAATCTCTCTCATCCCCTCTCCGTCTTTTCTGCCCTCCTTTCTGCGTCTTCATCGCTCCCGAACAAGACGGAAAAGAAGACGAAGAAGAGCGCATCATCATCTCTCTCTGCTTCTTATTATTCTGAAGCACATTTTAGGGAAAAGACAGACTCCTCGAGAGAGAGAGAAAATCTCTCCAGAGACACACCGCGACGCAGAGAACAGAAGCACTTCCCGCGCTCCTCTTTCGCTGCGTTCGCGGATTCTGCGAGAGAAAGAAAGGGAGAGAGAGAAGCGCGACTTTTTGTGGTGCCGTTGTTTTGCTTCTCTCTTCTTTTTCTTTGCCATTCGAGCGAGAGAAGATATATAGAAACACAAATGCGCGCTTCTTTCGTCCAATCCTTCCACGTGGCAATGACGGTGCGCGAAAGATGGAGAAGCGAAGGACGCGAGCTTCCCGGAACGCGAAGAACGAGCGGTGCTTTGACGAGGCGAACGAAGAAACGTAATACCCGCGCGGTGATGACGACGTCGTCGGATTCTTCTTCTTCCTCCTCTTCGTCGTCGTCGTCGTCGGAAACACCACCGGTATCGATAAAAAATTCAGTGGAAGAAGTCCGGGAAAAGGTCCACGCGAGAGTTGCGAGAGCGAAGGCGAAAGCGATGGAACTGGCGAAGACGACGAAAAGGACGAGAGGAAACGACGAAAAAGAGGATGAGGAAAAGGAGGAGGAAGAGGAGAGAAAGGCGGTGAAGACGGCGTCGTCGAAGCGCGTGTTGGCGGCGGAGACTTTGCAGAAAAGTTTGGACCTTTTAGCGGCGAAAGGAGAGGAGGAGGACGAGGAGGAAGATGTGGACGCGAGGAGGAAAAGGAGCGCCGACGCCGTCGTCGCCGACGAAGAGTTTTCTCGGAGTCGTTCTGAGAGTTTTAGCAGTGATGATTCAACGTTTGAACGCGTTGCAGAGAGTGAGAAGGAGGAGGCGCAAAAAGTGTTGGTCGAAGCGCTCGAAGCGAAACTCGCCGAACGAGAGGAAAACGTGAACGCGTTAGAGAGGAAAGTTGAAGAGATGGAGATGGAATTTCGAAACGCGAGCGAGGCGTTGAGAGCGACGCACAAAGAGCTCGAAGAGAAGGAGAGCAAAATGCAAGAAGAACGAGACGCTCGAGAAGAGAAAGAAGTCGAGGCGTTTCTCGCGCTCGAGAGAACGTTTCAGTTAGAGATGGGGAGTTTGAAGAAAGAGCTTGAAAGTTCGGAGAGAGACGCGGAGACGGCGCGAGCGGAACTGGAAGATATTAAGAGGAAATTAGAGATGGACATCGCGCGGGAAAAAGAGGTGAGCGAAGAGCTACGAAAGAAGGTGGAAGAATTGAAAGTAAGGCAGTCGGAAGACGCGTCCGGAGAAGTAGAGAAGAAAATTCGCGAAAACGCGCAATTGACGGCGGAAATCAACGTTTTGAAGGATAAAGTGGCTCACCTGACGGCATTAGAGTCGGAAGTGACGCGATTGAAAGAAAAGGAAACCTTGAATGCGTGTTTAGAGAATGAGATCGAAAAAATGCGCGTGGAAATAGCCAACAACAAACTCAACGATTCGGATGCGGTTATCGACGAAAACGAGTTATCCGCGCTCGTCGACGAAAACGCATCGTTGAAAGAGGAAATCGGAACGCTGAAATTGAAGGTGGAAAGTTTGCAAGAGTCGTTGAAAACAACCAAAGCGACGATCGACGTATTTCAAGCGACGACTGAGAGGTTTGATTTAGAAACGAGCGAACTCATGGACGAACGCGAAACGCTGGTAAAAAAAATCGTCGACTTGGAGCGCATGCTCCAGGAATCGATTGAGGAGCAGAAAGCGTTGCAACAGGCACTCGCGGACGAGCAAGAAGAGAATACGAAATTAGTACTAGCGCAAAAAGAAAAAGCATCAGCACCGGTACCGGTGGCATCGTCGTCGTCGTCGTCGTCTTTATCTTCGACGACGGAAAGAGGTATCCTCATCAACCACCACGACGAAAACGAGTTGCGTCGCCAAGGCGTTCCGGTAGGGGAGGAATTAGACGCCTTAACGAAAGATGTCGGCGATCGCGCGTATAAAAAGCTCTACGACCATCAAGCAGAAGCGTTAATGATAGAAGCCGTCCGAATAGTTGACGCTCGAAATACCGCTAAAGATTCCGTCAAAAAGTTTGACAACGCGTTTGAGAGCGTCCGAAACGTCTACGCGTGCACGTCGAGACCACTCGCCGGGGAGAAAGTAACCATTTTGTACAATCGAAAACAGTTACTTCCTAACAATAGCGCGGTTTCGGGCGAGGAGAAAGCCATGTTTGCGATGGTTGGATACAACGGTTGGAGTCTTCAGCATGCCATCAAAGTAGATTTACAGCCGATTGAAAACTTCCACTCACCCCCCAAAAATCATGATCAAGAAAAATGCGAGTGGTGGGAATTCGCGTTGGATGTGCCGAGCGAAGCGATGGTGATTGATTTCGTCGTAGGTGATTCCAAAGGAAAATTCGATAACAACAATGGGAAAGATTACCACATCGAGGCAGCGGTAGAGACGGATGAAATCGTGGAAGATAACTCGAGAGAGGCGCAAATCGAGCGCGAGTATCATCTGATAGCCGAGAAGAGGAGAGAAAAAAATCATGAAGAGCTGGCGTTTGCGAGAAAATGCGCGGAAATTGCGGTGAGAGCTAAGGCAGCTTTACTGGCGAAGAAGGCTATATCTTCCATTCGAGGCGAGTTTCGTGTCTTCACGGATCCTTTGCGGCCGAAAGCTGGCGAGCGGGTAACGATTAGGTATCGACCGGATGGGGGGCCGTTGACATTCGCTCGAGCCATTTACGTCGATATAAACTTTAATCGCACGCAAAATCATCCAGCTAAGATGGAAAAAGTGAACATGCGCGCGGGATTAAATGGTGGCGTTTTAGAAACAACCATAGACGTACCTCTCGATGCGCATGTCGTCGATTTTTCGTTCAGAGATAACGGAATTTTCGTGGACGACAACGAAGGCGCGGATTACCATTGCGACGTCATTGGCGCGTCAGGTATAGCACCGAAGTTACGAATTGCACACTTAGCGGTTGAAATGGCGCCAATTGCAAAAGTTGGCGGGCTGGGCGACGTTGTCACCGCTTTGTCGCGGTCTGTTCAAGAACAAGGGCACCACGTGGACGTGTACGTCCCGAAATATGATTGCATGAACTACAAAGAAATCGAAGGGTTGCGCAAAGTCGATCAGTTTCATTACGGCAACGACGTGATAAACATTTATCAAGGCTTCGTCGAAGGTGTGCGAGTGACGTTCATCGATCCAGAATGCGGGCACTTCCGAGTCGGGTGCATATACGGCCGAGGCGACGACCACGTTCGATTCGGGTACTTCTCGGACGCGTGTGTCGCGTACATGAAACGCGCCAACTGTTTCCCAGACGTCTTGCACGTTCACGATTGGCAGACTGCGCCGGCAATATGGAGTCCAGACAGACCCAAAACAACCGCCACGGCGTTAACTATCCATAACTTGCAGTTTGGTCAAGATCTCATTCGCCGCGCGATGATTGAGTGCACGTTTGCCACCACGGTCTCCCCTACCTACGCCGAAGAAATCAAGCACCACCCATCGATTAACGTCATTCCGGAAAACGAATCCACCAAGTTCAAGGGGATACGCAACGGTATCGATAATGACATCTGGGATCCATCGAATGACGAATTCTTACCGCTGCGATACGACTGGCAAACATGTAAAGAAGGTAAACGCGAAGCGAAACTCGAATTGCTTAAACGCATGCGCATGGACGCGACAGATTTTGAATCAAAACCTATCGTTGCCTGCGTCACGCGTTTAACCGAACAGAAAGGTGTTCACTTGATAAAAAAAGCATGTCGATACGCGCTCGAAAAAGGCGCCTACTTTGTCCTTCTCGGCTCCGCCCCGGACGATCGCATCGCGAACGATTTCGCCAACCTCGCCAACGAGATGAAATCCCAACACCCCGGTCGGTGCGGTTTCTTCTTCTCTTACGACGAACCGTTATCCCACCTCATCTACGCCGGTGCCGACATTTTCTGCGTCCCTTCCATATTCGAACCGTGCGGGTTGACGCAAATGATTGCCATGCGTTACGGTGCCGTGCCTTTGGTTCGCAGAACCGGCGGTTTACGAGACACCGTCTTTGACGTCCAACTCGACCCGGCTCGAGCCGCGTCTTACGGAAAATCCTGCAACGGCTACAACTTTGACGGCGAACATGAACAAGACATAGAATACGCGCTCAAACGCGCTTTGGGTGACTACTTCGACCGCGAAAAATGGAATCAAATGAACCTCCCGTCCGTCGGCATGCGCCAAGACTGGTCTTGGACCGCGCCGAGCGAACGATACATCGATCTCTACTGGAACGCCAGGAGGAAAGCGAATAGACAACAGTAATAAGAATAAACAAGCACGTAGAACAAATAGTGAGTTTTGGAGAGAAGAGTTGCTGAGCGCGCGTTGTAATACCACCACACCGAATGCATACCGCCGCGCTCTTCGAATCGCTTTTTGCTCGTATTTGAGTCATCAACTCTTTAAAGAAAAGGTGCCTTTCGAATCTCCACATATTCCCGCACTTTGCGTTGATATTACACACACACACACGAAGCATGCCGCTCATCTACGCCTTCGTCGCCGTCACCAAAGGCCCGACGAAAACTATTTTGGCGGAATACACCGCGTATTCCGGGAACTTTTCCACCATCGCCACGCAGGTACTTCTTCTTCTTCTTCTTCGAGATCTCTCACCGGCAACGGACACTTGTGGGGAACGAAGGACTGACAAAATGTATTCATTCTCTTTTCACTCAAACGTAACAGGCTTTAGATAAAGTCCCTCACACGGACGCTAAGTTCACGTACAACGCGGACCGACACACGTTCAACTACTTGGTGGACTCCGGTTTTACCTACCTCGTCGTAGCGGACGACGATTGCGGGAGGCAGATGCCTTTTCAGTTCTTGGAGAAGGTGAAAACAGTCTTCGCGCAAAAATTCGCCGGATCGATTAACGAGGGGAGCGTGAACGCGCACAGTTTGGACAGGACGTTTGGACCTACGCTGAAAAAAGAGATGGAAGAAACGATGGCGATGGAGCAGTTGAGTGGTGGTGGTGGTGATGGCGTTGGCGGCGCGCAGACCGGGAGTAATAAAGTCGCGTCCGTGCAGCAACAAGTCAGCGAGGTGAAGGAAATCATGATGGATAACATCGAGAAAGTTTTGGATCGAGGGGAGAAGATTGAGGTGTTGGTGGATAAAACGGAGGCGTTGAGGTTTCAGGCGGATAATTTCCACAAGCAAGGGAGGGCGTTGAGGAATCGCATGTGGTGGAATAATTTGAAGATGAAGTTGATATTGTTGGTCTTCGTTATCGGCGTCGGGATTATTATTTTTTGCGTGTTTTGTTTCGGAGGGGAGAAGAATTGCACGGCGAAGAAGAAGAGCAGCGGCCAAGAGACGGCGAGAAGATTGGCGAGAAGACTCTTGTTGGGTTTGGTTGTCGCCGGAGTTGGGGTGGGTGATGGAGTGGACGTGGAGATGGAGAATAACGAAGCAGGGGCGTTTCTCTTGGAAAATTAGAAGAAAACGCACTCAATCGCTTCTTTGTAAAAACACAATTTTTGTTATATATATAATACACATACACGGTACGTACCGAAAAGTGCGTGGAAACATACTCTCTTTACCCGTTCGACGGTTGAGGGCTCGCCAACGGTTTCTTTTCCTGATACTTAAGCGCCTTCTCCAGTTTCTCGTGTCGTGCGAAATCGAACGCTCTCCTCGCCGCTTCGACAATGTTTGCGTGCCACATCTCGAATCGAAAGGCTAACCTCCCATCGCGCGTTTTGCAGCCCGCAGCCAATGGTTGACCGTCGACTATTTTGGATAAATTAAACTGCGCAATGCCTAAATCGCAAATGTACTTTGAAAAGTCAATCTGCGCCTGCCAGAAGCAAAACGTGTACACGTTCTCGGTGTCAAAAACGGGCACTTTTGCTGCCGGTTCAGTTGAACCCGAGGACGAAGTTTTCTTCAATTGCGCGGTTTTGATTTGCTTGAGGTATTTCAAAATGAACTTTCGCCTTTCCGCGTGGCTTAAATCGTTCGGCATGTACTCTAAAAGATTCGTATCTTCAATCGCCGCGCCGGTGACGTCCGGTTCTTCACCTGGTTTTGATACGCATATCGTTTGGGCGGCTAATATTAAAGGCGCGCGAATGAATGGTCGCGCATCGGATGGCGAGGATAAGATCATGGTATATTTCGCGCCAAACGATTGACACACTCTCGTGGCGAGTGCCAGTAACCATCGCGAAGGTAAATTAACCATCGGTCGAACCATAAATTGGCCAAACACCAAATCGTCAATTGGGACGGGTTCTTTGAATTTACCTTGAACACAGATTTGTATTTGCCTCGCTTTCCCGTTGAAGACTTCTTCCGGCGTCGACGGAACGTTGCGTATGAAAAACACGCACTTGCCGCTAAAAAGTTCCGATTCAAAGTGAAACGGTCTTTGCAACGGCACGTCTCCGCTTTCTTTTTGTCGCTCGGAGACGGTATTTCCAACGAGTCGTTGGAACGTATTCAGAGGAGATAAACGTACACCAACGTCTCCATTTTGATTTTCTTTCCAAGACTTGACGTCATCTTCGCCCGGCGGTGGCGAAGCGTAGTCTTCTGGCATAGTTCGCATCTCCTCGCGCGCGCTGAGTTGCGGCTCGATGCTGCTTCGGCGCAATTTCGACGATAATCGTCGACTAACGTTACCGACGGAAATGACGCTCGACGTGCGCTCGAGAAGGCTTGGATTTGCCGAAGATGATGGCGACGTGACGTTGCCTCCGACACCGTATCTCCCTCCTTTAGCGACATTGTCGTCCAACCCCGTCATCTTTAAACTCGTCTCTTCGTTGCTCTTCTCCAAATCGGACGAATCCATAAACATATTCGACAACATTTCACCTCCATCTTGTAAGAACAAACTCACAATCGCCGCAAAGAGCGCAACAATCGCCGTCACTTCCAACGTCCTCGACACGATGATCGACAACACGCCAAATTTAAAAGTAGAATCCGCAGACGCCTCTCCGAAACCACCACTCGTCCCGACTGCGCTCATATACATCTTCCTCTGATTAAACACCATCAGCAACACCCCAATCGCCAAAGCGACGACGGCAGACCGCGCCCAATGTAATTGAGTCCGAATAGCCATAATAATCCTTTCCGCTCTCTCCATATTCGCCGCCGTCTCTCGCGCTAAAAACCTCACTCCGCTCTTCGTATTTTCCGTTTGACTCGCCAAGTTCTTCATCTCTTCCGTCATCTTCTCTAACTCTACGCTCAGTTGCACGAATCTTTGCGTGGATAAACCGCTATTCGTATCTCTCGCCAACAAATTATTGGAAGAGGAAAACTTTGTATTCTTCTCGTCCACGAAGTTATACCTATACAAGAAACTCCTATTCGCGAACCCGCCCTTGCGTTTCAAAGGCACAATCATGTTGAGCTTCACCATGTGGTTCCCTAACTCTACGCACTCCTTCAAGTTGCTTCGAATCTTATTCGCCAGCATCCATTGCACCGCCACTCTCCCGGTGAAGCAATTCCGATATTGTCTCAATTTTCGTCGGTGCGTCGAGCTGACGATTTGCGTGCTCATTCGTACCGTCAGCTGAAACAGTCTGGCGATTTCATCTCTCGAATCTCTTCTCGCGATGGCATCGACGTCGTCGTTGAGGACTTCTTCGTCCTCTTCCTCGGAGTCGGAGTCGGAATACTCCGAGAAATCCGATTTGTAGCCGTTGTTTGGCGTCTCGCGGGCGGTTTGGAAGATGTTGTGAGTGTGGTCGTTGGTGTCGTCTTTCGTGTTCTTGGTGGAATAATTTTCTTCCCCGGGAGTGGATATTTGGATTTGGCCTCGTCGATCGACGTGTTTACGAGACGGCGACGACGGCATTGTTTACGTCTGCCTTTGTGTGTGTGTGTGTGTGTGTGTGTGTGTGTGTGTGTATATGTCAGCCTCTTTCTCTCTCCGCGTGAGCGTGTGAGAAGCAGAGAGAGAGAGAGAGAGAATATTTGAGGGAAAGAGGTCGTTGGGTTGACCTTTTAAGAAACGAAAGAAACGAAAGGTACCCTTACCTTACCAAAGGGAATGAACGCGTGGAAGTGATAACTAACGTGAAACTGGTGAAATGCACTCTCTATATATTCAAAATTGATAACACGCGGTGATTAATATAGTATATAAATATATAACGAGAATAAACGCCTCTCTTTCGCTCTCTTTATTTCTCTTCCTCCTCCGCCGGCGCCGCCGGTTGGGTGTAATCCATCACCCGCATCACCGGCTCTTCCGCCGGCGCCGCCGTCTCGGCAACCTCTGCGACAAACTGTGGTTCTTCCGCGCTCAATTCTCCGGGGACGGCACCACCCCACGCGGCTCGCTTCGACGCCTCGATCATATCTTCGCTCACGGCGTCGTTCGCCTCCGCCATCGCTTGACTCGCCTTCGCTTGCTCCGTCATCTCAAACTGCACGCTCGCGTTCATTTCCTTAATCCTCTCTTCATCTTCCACGTTAACTTCTCTAATTGGCGGCGGTGTGACTCTCTTTTGCGGCGCTAACGGTTTCGAGATGTCGTCGATCCCAACTTCGTTCGACAACGTCTCTTGAAACTCTTGCGAGACTTGTTGGAGCTCTTGAATCGTAGGTTTGAACGCTCTCAACGTTTCTCCTAAACCTTTGGCCAAATCGGCTAAACCTTTCGGACCAAACACGACTAAAGCGACGACGCCGATGACTAACGCCTCCGGCGCGCCGACGCCGAAGATTGACGCGGAAACTTGTAACGATCCTCTCTTGTTGTTGTTGTTGCTGTTTCTTTTGTTGGTGTTACGATTCGATCGATTTTTTCCAATCGAGAATCGTGTTCTCGCCGCCGGGAACGACGAAGCGGAGGATTGCGCCGCCGAACAACGGCGAGAGGAGAAGGAAGTGGAGGTCACCGGTGCGTGCATGGTCGCCGCGCGGAGCATTTTTGTTACGATGTTTTGTTCGTGTGATTCTTCGAGTGCAATGTGAAAGTGTGGTAAAGTGTGGATAAAATAAGATTTTGTGTATTAAGATGGTTTGGATTAAAAAAATACGCAAGCGTATATGTGTGTCTCTCTCTTTCTCAAACGATTCTCCAGGAAAACGGCAAGGTTTTCGGAACAGAAAATCGCCCCGCGCCGGCGCATCTTCAGGCGATGTTCCCAGTCGGCGCTTCCGTTTTCTTCACCACGGACTCGCCTTTGCCGGGACTGGCGATGCCGTAATCGACCTCGCCGAAGTTCCCCATCGGTACGACTTCTTTTTCGTACGTGGTGTTGGTGAGCTCACCGGCGGCGGCGTAGACCGCCGAGAGGGCGGTCCAGATGCCCCAGCCACCGGTAAACTTCATGAGGAACGAGTCTGAACTCGTTTGTTCCGCCGCGGAGAGGAGGACGAAGAAGAAGGTGAGGTTCGCAAAGAGCAACGCGATGGCCATGTTGATTTTAAACGTTTGAATGAGTAAGATGAATGTGACCACGGCCCACGCGGCTGAGTAGTAGGACAATGTGTTTGCGTCTGGAACAAACACACCGGTCGTTTCCATAATCTTCCAAACGCCGTAGGAGAGCCAAAACCCGCCGTATACGCAAAACGCAGTTGCCGAAAACTCGTTGTTTCGGACAAACTCGATGATACCGGCGAGAAATTGTACGACGCCGCCGAAACCAAACGCAAAGCCTACGGTCAACGCCGCGTTTCGATCTTTTTCGGCGATGGTACACAAACCTGCGGACAGAATAGCAGTTGTTGTACCAAACGCGAGGAGACCGAGTGGAGTCGCGTTTGCAATCGGACGATAACTCGATGACATCTTTGTATCTGAAGAGAGAGAAAGGTAAAGAAGCGGACCGGGTCAGTAGAAAAGTAGAGTAAGTATTAGTAAACGAGACTTATATATCGTTTGGCTCAGATTACTGCTAATCAATCACGTTGATTTCAGAAAGAGTGTCCAAACATTAGCATTTCTCATCATCATCGCCAACGAAAATCTATCCTCTCTCTCTCTTTTCTTTTCTTTCCCACGCAAGCTTTGTTCAGAGTAGATACAAAAAGAAACGCGTCTGTCCAGGACTCAGATCGGAACAACGATCTTTTTGTACATCAACGCATACGTTCAGAGATCTCTGATTTTCATCATCATCGTCCAAAGCATCGCCGAAATCTTCTTCTCCACCCTGGTGCGTTGTCGTCGGCGAAAGAAGAAGAGAAAGAGAGACACAGCGCGCGCGCGCGCGACGCAAAAAAGAGAGAGAGATACAAAAAAAAACAGAGAGAAAGACCCCCAGAACCGAGAAAAAAACGAGAGAAGAGACTTTATGACATGATCACTCTCGCGCGTGGTCTTCAGAAACGTTCTCATCAGATCTGATCGAACGCGCCCATCATCGCTCGAAGATATCAGATAGAGCAAAACACACCTGCTTCTATTTTATGGATGTGCACGTGTGTGTTTTGTGTAGTGTTACTATATCGAAAGAAACCTCTTTTTTTGTCGCGTATTTTTTGCTTTTTTTTGTTATTTTTTGGTTAAAATTTTCGCTCACTTTTCCGTCCTTTTGTGTCGTTCTTCACTTTTTAATAACCGTCGTCTTCTTTATCATCATCGGAAACGAGGAGACACTTCTGCGCCGAGAGAGAGAGATAAAGAGAGAGAGATTTGAGAGGGAGTTCTTTGACTCGAGGGGCGAAACGCGGTTAGTAAACACACGCGCACGAAACGTAAATAACACAACCTTTCGATCATCATCAAATCCCGAGACGAGAAAAAACAGATAACGGTCTCCCGAAAACAATGAAGAGAAATGAATCGTCGTGGAACGCGATCGACGATGAAGACGAGGAGGAAGATTCAGACAAAGAAAAGGAGGAGGAGGCCGCGCGTGGTCGAGAAGACGACGACGACGACGCGATGATCGAGGAGGAGGATCAACGAGAATTGGAAGAAGAGAGGAGGACGGAAACGACGACGACAACTTCTAAAACGAACATGAAACGAGAAAATTCGAGCAACCATTTGCTGAAATACTTGAAAAAATCGATATCGACGATTGACTTACCGGACTTACCGGATCTGGCGTTTGAGGCGTCGAAGGAGTTGATCGAGGACGTTCGAATGAGGATGACGACGTTGTTAAGCACGAGCTCGGAGAACGCCTCTCGATTGATCGCGAGAATGTCGCAATCGATGCAGTCTCGATTGAACTTGGGATACGAGTTGTATAAAACGAACTGGACGAGAGAGAATAGAAAAGTGACTTTATTTTTAGTCGCGTTTACGTTTGCCGCGTTAATTCTCGTTCTGTTTTGGTTGTTCGTGCTCTATTTAGCGTGGAAAGAGTTAGGGAGATGGTTGACGAGTAAAGTTGTGATTGCGATATCGGCGATTATTGGATCCGCCGTGGCGCCGCCGCTGTTCCCGAACATTTTTGCGCACGTGTTGGCGTTCGCATTAGTCGGGATGGAGTTGTTTAGTTTGACGTTGAACTTGATATTATTAGGTGGCGTGCATTTGATCGTGTTTGCAAATCGAGTGTTGAGTTTAAAGTGGTTTTTTGTGAGTCGATTGGAAAAGTCGTCGTTGTTAGTCAACGCGGCCGGGAGCAAGACGAAGGCCACAACCAATCGCGTACAGTTGATTGAAAAATTACGTGTGGCGAAGGATTACAAGGAGTGGCTAGACATCGCTTTGCAGCTGGATGCATTACCGGTGGACACCGGTGAAGGTGGTAATGATTGGAAAAGGGACGAAACGTCGGACGCGTACGATTACGCGTTGGTGAGAGGATACGCGGAGACTATGATTGCGGCGAGGGAAAGGAAAGACGTAAACGCGATTGGTTTAGCGTTGCGAACGGTTTTACACAGAAATTTTGCTGGATTAGATAGATTGATGAAGTTGCAACACTCGCGAGTTGGCACAAAGTTACTCGCCACGCGGTTTAAAGATGAAACTGTGCGCGCGATTGAGTTCATCTCCTCGGACGAGTATTGCGAAGATGAAGATGTCGTGGATACGTTAAAACTCGTCCGCGAGGCGCACAGAAGTTTAGGAAGGACGGGATTGTGTCTCTCTGGTGGCGGCGCGTTAGCCATGTACCATTTTGGCGTCATTCGGTGTTTGTTAGAGGAAGGTTTGTGCCCGTCGGTGGTTTCCGGGACGTCCGGCGGATCTATAGTGGCGGCGTTCATTTCCATGCTTTCCGAGGAGGATCTATTGGGCACGATTAAGGACGATATTAGCGTTCGACACGGCGTTCGATGGTTCCCGCCGGTGTGGAAAATGATCGCGCACTTCCTCCAACATGGCGTCTTAATGTCCGAGGTTGACTTTGGAAACACGACCAAGAAGTATTTCGGCGACATCACGTTCGAGGAAGCCTACGCGATTTCAAAGCGACACGTGAGCATTCAAGTCAGCGTCGGTTCCGGGCATGGTTTCGTTTTGAACCACGTGACGTCTCCTCGGGCGTTAGTGCGAACCGCCGTGTGCGCCTCGTGCGCTTTACCGGGACTCATGCGTCCATCGCCCATTCTTTGCAAAGCCTCCGACGGCAGCTTGGAATCGTTTCATCCTCCGGGCGTTTCCTCGTTCGACGGAACCATCACTCAAGACATTCCGGCCGCGCGCTTAACCGAACTGTTCAACTGCAACAACTTCATCGTCTCCCAAGTGAACCCACACTTGAACTTTGTCTTGCACCTCGCCGAAGAGTCGCACGGTCGACGAAGATCCACCTACGCCGAACGAGGTAAAAATCGCCGCGCCGCGGTAACGAAACTTCTCCGCGTGGCCAACTTCCTTCTCTTGAACATCAAATACTCCATCCAGAAACTCCTCGAAGTCGATTTACTGAACCTTCGAATCTTGCGAACGTTGCAAGGCATCTTAGTCCAAGACTTCCAAGGCCACATCACCGTCCTCCCATCGCTCACGTTCAAAGACTATTGCTCCATCGGCGCCCAACCGAGCGAACAAGACATGCACCGATTCATCCGACGAGGCACTCAAACCACCTGGGCGCACATCGAAACAATCAGGCACACCATGGAAGTCGAAACGGCTTTGAAAAAAGCCACCGCGCGGTTAACCGCGCGAGCGAAAACGTTGAAAAGAGCCGCCAAGAAAACCCCGGGGCCTCCTCTCGCGAACGCGACCCCGCCTGCGAAAGTTCGCGTTCTGAGTACGAGCAACAGTAGCAGAAATAATACCCCCGTGGCGTCCCCGAGAGTCGGTTTAGAAGACGACATGATGCTTCACGATTGATTAGTTTTACTTTAAAATAGAATACTAATAATTTTAGCGATGAAAACTAGGAGTAAAAGGATCTCATCTTTCACACACAAAAAATCTTTATCCAAAAAGGCATCACATCGTCACATCCTCGTCCCTCTAAACTCGAGTGCCTCATTCCTTGAAGAGAAGACAAAACACCTTCAACACCTTCAACACCTTCAATAGCAGTCGCTTTGGTATATCTTTGTCGCGGCACGTCACGAGACACACATATTTAAAAATGTTTTCTCTCTCACACCGATGCCATTCCGCAGTCGCATCGTCATCTTTCCATGTAGCGTCCTCCAAACATAGCTCGTCGAAAACATCGACCATTCATCATCAAAGAGGAGCACACCTTCACCCGCACGCGACCGTCGTCATCAACCACGAAGGAAAAGATTACACGGTGGAAGTGCAAGACGGGGAAACCATCCTGGACGCCGGTTTAGACGCCGGGATTGATTTACGACACGACTGCAAAATGGGCGTTTGCATGATGTGTCCGGCGAAAAAAGTGACCGGAGAAGTCGAGCAAGCGAACGCGATGTTATCCGACGACGTCTTGGAGCAAGGGTTCGTCTTGTTGTGCTGCGCGGAACCGGTCGGGGAAGGCGTGAAGATTACCACCGTGGACGAGGACGAGTTGTTGGAGGTACAGCTGAACGCATGAGTGAGATGATGTGGGTTGCGTTTTAATGGTATTCTGTTATCTGCATTTATTTACTACTCCGTATTGAGAAAATCTATCATCGGTCGAGCTTTGGACGCCGCGGCGTCGACGACTTCTTTTTCTTTTTGATCGTACTTTTTCTCTCCGACTTGACGTCTTTTACTTTCTTGAGTTTCGACCACGGTGTTTTCGACGGGGAAAGTTCCGGTTGCGGCGTGCTCTCCCCGGCTGCTTTGACTTCCTCTTCTACTTCTTCTTCTCCTCGCTCGTAAAATTTCTTCATATCGAGAGAGTGCTGCCTTCGAACAGGCGAGCGAGGAGAAATATGAGTGGAAACCATCACGGCTGGCGAGACGTACGGTTCAGGAGAGGACGTCGAGGGTGTAATTTGTGGTGGGGACTGCGCGGCGGCAGCTGCTTTCTTGGCAGCTTCATCCGTGAGTTCGAGCGTATCGGTGATAATCTTGCCCATGAGCTTTGCGAAAATAGACAACGGCGACGCGGTTGGTGGAGAGGAGGAGGAGGGCGCCGGCGCTGGTTGGTCGCGAAACCCTTCTGGAGCGTCTTGAGATGCAGGAGACACGCGGAACGCAAACTCTTCGTCGGTTTGATTAGTCGCAGTAGCTGATGGATCTGGCGTCGTCGCTATCGTCGGCAGAGGTGGCGTCACGCCTTCGTACTCCAGCGTCCTTTGACTTCTACTATTATCCATGGACTGGCGTCTCGGTACTTCAGTCGTGGGCGACTTGGGCGACTCACGAACAATCATCGCCATCGCTTCGGAAACAATCAACTTGTTTTCGTGTTCGATGGCTGCTTGCGCAAAATCAGCCGTATCTACTTTTTGGATGGTTTTGAACTCAAACTCTTCCGAGGACGAGGCCGAGCGAGGCGCGACAGAAGCGTCATTCACAGTTTCTCTCGTACTTTCTTCCTCTTTCGGCGTATTCACTTCTACTTCTTCTGCTTCCTCGATCTTCTCCGATGCCTCTATCGCTTCGTTCATTTTCATCGTCACCAACTCTTTCAACTTCTCTGATAATTCCTCCGTCGGTTGCGCCTTTCTCGAAATACCTGTGCGTAAGGCTAAACACGCAGCCTCCTCGTCGCCTCGCGCGAGCGCCACGTTGCACTTCTTCAACCAAAACACCGATTGATTTGCATTTGGAAGTGATTTAAAAGACTCCTTCTTGGAACCGAGCGACTTGAACGCAACCGCTCTGGCTACCGCGGACGGTGGAGGCGGTGGCGCTGGAATTGGCGCAACGACTGCTTCGTCTTTCTCCTTCTGTTCCTCCTCTCGCGCTCTCATCTCTACTCCTACTTCTTCGACTTCTTCGACTCTCTTTCCTTCGTTTTCTACTACTGCTACCATTTCCAATGGTTTCGGCTTTGGCGGCGGTGCGACGACGACGACGACATCCTTTTCTGCAACATGCGGCTTCTTCTTCTCTTCTTTTTCTTCTTTTTCCTCGTCTTCTTCTCGGCTCGCCACCGCGGGAGGAACTACTACTCCGCCAACGTCAATAGTATTACAATGTACTTTCGCCTTCGCCGCCGCTAATATCCTAGCCACCCGTTCGCTCGTACTGCAACCGACGCTCGTCGTTGCCTTGTTCGTCTCCATCATTCTGTGCCTCGCGTACTCCATCGCTCGTTTCACTCTCGGCGACGCCGCCGGTTTCGTACTCTCCGAGGCGGCGGTTATAACTCTCGACACGCGAGAGTGCTCCCGCGCGTACTTATTCGTGTACTTCGGACTGACGTATTCCATCGAATCTCGTTTTATCGTCGTCGCAGTGCTATTATTAGTAGTAGTAGTATTCGCCGGTGAAGGAGACGATGTTGTTTTCATTCGCGGCGAAGCCGACACGTTTGGCGAAGCGACACCCATTTTTCCCTTTGGCTGTTCATTCTTCCTCATCATCACGGGAGTTGTACGTCCAAACGCGACGACGGTCGTCGTCGATTTTTTTCGTCGACCGGATAAAGTCACGCTTGCCTCATAAGGGGAGTCTTTCGCCACGTTCTGCGTTTATGTTTATGCGAAAAGAACAGAGAGAGATGTCAGTAAACAAAACAGGTATTCGGGAAAGCAAATTCATATCTTTTGTTCCCCCCCGATGATGTGATGAACGAACTATGAGTAGTACCTTTACAGCCGGAGAAATGAAGCCCAAATCATCGTCGTTCTTCATTCGCAGAAAAGACGGAGATTTGGAAAACGATCGATGATGCTCTTCTGTCGTCGTCCCGTCTCGCGGCGATCGGGTCGAGGAAGGCGTTCGTTCCATTTCTTTTGTTTTTTAGGGGAAGTTTTGTGGCGATTTCCTTGAAAATTAAACAGAAGGTATTGTACAAGACGGACGAGCCGTCACGAGCGCGGTACGACGACTCGCGACGATCGATGCTAAAAATCCTCCTCCTCCGAACACGCGCCGAATATGTCCCCGTCGATGTCGTCGTCGTCCTCACCATCATCCTCTCGCAGTCCTTTTAACAAATCTCGAATCCCGGACGCGAGCTCTAACACGTCTCCTTTATCGCTGTTAAAGACAGAGAGAAGAAACGCTTTCCCGTTTTCGCGGTACTCGCGAAGGACGTTTTCGGAGCACGCGACGCAATTGGTGAACGGAGGCGCTTGGAAGATGGTTTGGGTGAATTGACGGAGTGAGCCTCGGATTTGGTGAGGGATTTCGCTCGCTTCGTGGTCGGCGAGATCGTCGTGAATGCCGAAGATGGAGGAGGAGGCGTTTGATTTTTCATCTTTTCGACGAGCCTCTTCGCTCGCGGTGACCCAAAGTTCGACGGCTAACGCGCCGGCGATTTGTGCCAATCCTGGACGCGTGACAGTGCACTGTTGGTCTAAAGATCGGTCGCGCGTGGAGTCGATTGGAGCGACGACGTCGTTACAGAAGTAGCATCCTTTGCGGTTGGAGAGGGCGTCGGTCGGGACGCCGTGGCGCATGGCGAGGTAGGTATCGAAGCCTAACGCGCAGTTGTAGCACTGAATATTGTGCACAGCGCATAAGACAGTTGGTAACCATCGCGATTCTCGCGTGTCCGTCAATAAAAAGACCGCGTCGGCGTTTCGAATCTCCTTTTCGAGGGCATCGATCGATTCGAGAACTTCGTCGCGTTCAACCTCGGCGACCGCGTGACCTGGCATCGGTACCCGCATTTCTATATAGTTTGCGTTAATATCTGGCACGATGTCCTTTAAACGCTCCGCTGCCGCTCGAGCTTTCGGTTTGCCTCCATCTAAGCAGTCTTCAAACGTAAAGAGACTTTGCCTCGCGGGATTTGAAAAGGACACTCGTCCGTCGTCGATGAACGTGATGTTTCGAACGCCCCAACCGAGAAGCGTTC
>JACLAB010009469.1_pt1 | contig 40969 bp, 32 predicted proteins | sample 8027921 | NCBI WGS metagenome assembly JACLAB01 (sample SAMN15725117, study PRJNA655200) | protist metagenome | isolation source: fluorescence activated cell sorting (FACS) single amplified genomes of... | place: USA: West Boothbay Harbor, Gulf of Maine | collected 2000-07-19 | reverse complement strand
GTAGGTGCCGACGCTGAAGATGATCTTCCGCAAGCCGAAGTGGCTATAGCTTCCTTTATACATCACGCTTTTGATGATTTGCGACGACTCAAGGTGGCTTGTGTCGAAGTGAGAGTCGGTTCCGGATCTGTCATCGCGCTCAACACGAGCGGTCTAAAATTCAAGATTACAAAGACGATGAACTCAATCGGAAGAGAGGTGCATCCGCTTTTGAACAAGATTCAACGCAAGCGAATGGCTTGTCAAAACTTGTCATCAACGTATGTATATGACATCCCAGAGATATTCGCAAACGTCTTGGCAGAAATGTATCCGGGTGTGGGCGACATCGTTGAGCTGTCAGAGCTTGTTTTGGATGGTAAAACTGGTTCACTTGTGCATTCCGATCGCGCTCCGGGATCGAACGACGTCGGGATGGTTTGTTGGCGAGCAACCTTGGCCACCAGAGAGTACCCTGCCGGTAGACAAATCGTTCTCGTCGCGAATGACATCACCCACATGTCTGGTTCGTTGTCACCTCCTGAAGACCGCGTTTACCGCGCGGCGTTCGACTTGGCTGTCGATGAGGGGTTGCCTTGCGTGTACATCAGCTCAAACAGTGGCGCCAGAATAGGACTCGATGAAGCTGTAAAAGCTGCTTTCCGCGTTAAGTGGATTGACGAAAATGACATCTCAAAGGGTTTCAAATACATCTACCTGAGCGAGGACGATTTTGAAATTCTGTCTGCAAATGGCCGAGTGAAAGCGGATCGTAAGGTTTGCCGTGACGGGATTCATTACGTGTTGACAGACGTTTGTGGCGGTCAGAGCGTTGAGTGTCTGCAAGGCTCTGGTGAGATAGCCGCCGCCACGAGCCGCGCGTACAAGAACACTGTCACCTTTGCGTACGTCACAGGTAGAAGCGTTGGTATCGGTGCGTACTGTTCGCGCCTGTGCCAACGAGTGGTGCAACACGTTGACGCCCCGTTGATTTTGACGGGTGCGAGTGCGTTGAACAAGGTGCTCGGACGGGAGGTTTACACGAGCAATCAACAAATAGGAGGCCCACGGGTCATGGGTGCGAATGGTGTTTCGCACTTGACAGTGCCGGATGATGTGTACGGTATAAAGCGAATCGTCCAGTGGTTGTCGTACGTACCGCGTCACAGGAACGCTCCGCTCCCGTGCGTAGCTAGCATTGACCCGATTAGGCGCTTCGTCAACTTTGACCCGCCTTCCTCTCCGCACGATCCTCGCGAATTACTGAATTGCTTTTTTGACGCGGACTCTTTCATGGAGGTCATGCCTGAATGGGGGAGGACAGTCATCACTGGAAGGGCGCGGCTTGGAGGTATTCCAATCGGTGCCGTCGCGGTGGAGACGCGCACCGTCGCGAAGACGATCCCGGCGGATCCTGCGTTTGCCAGCGCGACCATGTCGGAAGAGTCTCAAGCCGGTCAAGTATGGTTTCCGGATAGTGCTTACAAGACTGCGCAAGCTATTGGTGACATGAATAAGGAAGGCTTGCCGTTAATCATTTTTGCAAACTGGCGCGGTTTCGCCGGCGGTTTGCGAGACATGTACGGCGAGGTTCTCAAGTACGGGGCGTACATTGTCGACGCTCTGCGCGAGTACAACCAACCTGTTTTTGTTTACATTCCTCAGGGTGGAGAACTTCGTGGCGGCGCTTGGGTTGTCATTGATAGCTCAATAAACCCAGAACAGATGGAATTCTACGCCGCGGAAGGAGCCAAGGGTGGCGTCCTCGAACCCGAGGGCATTGTCGACATTAAATTCCGTCGCGAAGACCTGCTTACGGCGATGCGGCGCACCATACCCGGCGGTATCGGTGATTCCAGCGAAGACGAAATTAAGAAAAAAGCTTTGATGCCCACGTTCAAGCAACTCGCTGTCCACTTTGCCGCACTCCATGATACGCCGGGTGTCATGTTGCATAAAAAAGCAATCAAGGATGTCGTGCCTTGGAGGACGTCGCGCGAGTTCTTTGCGCTTCGATTACGAGCGCGCCTAGCTGAGCAGCGTATTAAGACGGAGATCCTCGCTCGCGACGCCAACGCGGATGTCACCGCGCTCATTGCGAGTGTTTCGCACGTCGTGGATGAAATAGTCGCGAACGATTTCGGGCCAATCGAACCAGAGACGCACGAGGACGTGAAGACGATGTTGGACCGTCTCCTGAACTAAAACTTATTTGCTGTAATTTGATATCATTGTTAATAACGACTAGAGCTCCGCCGACTCGTCGACAGGCAAAACACCAGCGTCTGCGATAAGAACAGGCTTTTGTGGGGGCGTACCTTCGAGATCCTCGATGGCGGTGACGACGTCCATACCTTCGAGGACTCTGCCAAAGACGACGTGACGGCCGTCCAACCAACTCGTTTTCACCGTACAGATGAAAAATTGCGAGCCGTTCGTGTCCGGACCCGCGTTTGCCATGGAAAGAGTGCCCGGGCCTTCGTGCTTCAACTTGAAGTTCTCATCCGGGAAGCGTGCGCCGTAAATGCTCTTGCCTCCGGTGCCATCGTGGTTGGTGAAGTCCCCACCTTGAATCATGAAGGATTTGATGACACGGTGAAAGCTGGATCCCTTGTAACCGTATCCATTTTCTCCCGTGGCGAGCTGCTTGAAGTTTTCCGCCGTCTTCGGAACAGTCTTGCCGTAAAGACCCATGACGATGCGACCGGCAGGTTCGCCGTCAATCGTAATGTCAAAGAACACCTTGTCGGTAATCTTCGGCCCACGTTTACTGCCCTTTGCGCCGGCAGCGTAGGCTCCAGTGCCGACGACGGCGAGGAGACCGACGGAAACCAGCAAAATCCAACTGAGGATTGAACGCCCGCCACGACGTCTTTCGTTATTAGACGGCATACTGTGAGTACACGTCACTCGCGAGTCACAGAATGCAGATTTTTGGATCTTTCGATCATCTTCTTCGTCTTGTTATCTCTTTCTCTCGTGATGCATGCACACTTGTTCCAAAGATGGTCAAATCAGACTGGTTGACGCTTCACTTTGCGCGACGCGAGACGCACACACCGCCGAAGTTCGAGGAGGAACGAGCAAAGAGAGAGACGCGGTTGTTGTTGTCGTCGTCGTCGTCGTCGCCGTCGTCGTCAGCGCATGTCGGCAACCATAACACACGGCGTTCTGAGCGCTACACTGGCAGAGGTAGTTGAAAGAGCGCGACGCGCGGAAGGCTCGGAGGTATCCGTGCGCGTTTTGGGGAGTTTGCGCTCGTATGATGCCGACGAAGAGCGTGGTGAGCTCGCGAGCCACGACAAATCACCCACGTCATTGGTCGTCCGTGTCGACTTGAGCGCCTTGAGGAGGGATGTCGAAAGCGCCATGGAATCGCTCTCGCCTCGCGTCGGCTCACTTCTGTGCGTCGTCGGGGAAGCGAGGCTCGTGCACGAGGACGAAATTGACGTGATCGAAATTCGAGCGAGAGTTGTGCGACCGATGGATGGATTGGATCCAAAGATGTTCTCGGAAGCGCTCGCCGTTCGAAGGCGACATTTGAACGAGTAGGTAGTTTGTTGTTGGAGCGCCGTGAGCGGCGCCACGTTGTATCATAAATAATGTAGAGCACCCGTTAGACTTCGCAGCGAGGGCTTAAAGGAAATTGTTCTATTACATTGAATGGTCTCGAAGACATTTAAGCGCGGCGCTGCTTGAGGAGCTGATAGACGGCCGCCGCGGTGGCGGCGCCAGAAGCCAAACCAAGGAAGTAGGCGGCGTAGACTCGCTTGTTGCTCGCGGCTAACGTGCCTCGAAGATCTTCCGCGTCGCGCTCAAGCTTTGCGACTCGTTCAGCACGACCCTCCGTTTTAACAGCTTTGTTCTTCTCGCTTTTAAGCTCGGCGAGCGCCGCGTCCAGGCGACCCTTTGTTTCTGCGAGTTCGACTGCGACAGACTGCGGATTAGCAGGCGAGACGAGTTCGCTTTCCAGCGCGACAACGCGCTTCTCCAGCGCGAGAACGGTACGCTTCGCTTCTTCCGCCTCTTCCTTGTACTGTACCTCGCGAATAAGCAAAGCGGTGTCAGTCGCGACGTCACTCACGCGCGCGTAACGTGGAAGCTCATCCAGCGGCTGTCGATTTGATTTTTTAAATTTCACGTCTGTGTGTCACTGTCGACGAGGCGTACCTTCGTGCGCGATTCTAGCAACGCCGCGTACTTCTGTTTGAGCACGGAGGATCCGGAGGATGATGTTGGCATGTTCTCTTTCATGGAACCAACGCGACGGGGGGCGCGAACTGTCGGACTACACAATAATACACTGTCGAGTCTACTTTTCTATGATTTGTGTCGGGTCCCCGATATACCAGAATGAGACAGCCATGCGGTGCGCCTTGGCCTCCGCCGCGAAGCCCTCGACGGCGTGCGGTACGCGTGCACTTGCAAAGAGCACGAGGCGATCCGGCGTCGGAGCTATTCTCACCGTCAGCGACGCATCTTGGGGAAATAAAGCCAAATGCCCACCAAATGCTGACGTTTCCGACGATGATGGATAATAAATGGCAGTTAGCGCTCTTGGATCCCTATCCGGACCGCAATTATCCACGTGAGGCACGAAACCACTAGCACCTGGTCGATACACGCTGAGCATTGCGTTGCTGACGTACGAGTCGACGGGTGCCAGATTTCCCTCCTGTCCGAAGACGAGCGTCAGCGGATTAAGCACCGTCACCCGCATAAACTGCGCGAACGCACCGACGAGCCCAGGTTCCGCGCCAGTTAACCAGTATATGAAATCGTCTCGATACGTATCTACGACGTCATCGCCTAAGAGTTTGCGTTCGCTTTGATCTAGTTCACCCTTTGTGAAGGTGTCTTTGTTTGCAGACGCGAACGCTTCTAGCGCACACCTAATCGATGTCGACGTTGGTTCACCCAGCAACCCATCAACGACGGCGTATCCTCGAGTCTTGCATTCCATCGCCGCGGCAACGAGTTTCGCATCCAAGTGGGCGTTGTTGCTCGTGACGCTCCACGAACTGACATCGTTTGACGTCGACGGAGTCTCCAAGTTCGTGATGCGGCGGCCAGTATAAGCATCAAGCGACTTTAGCGCTGCGCCGTGACGCGCGCCGCTGGAGCTCAGAGTACTATGAACGCTCGCATACATCTGTCTCACCGAGTGGTACGGCACGAGACCAAATTCGGCGCAGCGAGCCATTAAATTTATAATCTCTGCGAGGTGCTCCGAGCTCGCTGCGCGTTCAGCTTCGTACCCAAATGCCTGCGCGAAAGACGACGAGCTCATGAAAACGCCTCCTTTGCCATAAGACACCGGAAGAGTTGCCCTCAGCGCAGAGCATTCTCGGACGATGGATTCTCGATTTGACGCTAACGCCGTCGGTTCAGTAGAGTACGCTTGCAGCAGCTTGCGCAATCCGCCACAAAAATGAACCAAAGCTTTTTCCTGTCCTTCCGTCGACGTCCCGTCCAACGTCGTCGATGTGTTTGAATCAATGCGTCCCAGCGTTGACGACAATGCGCGTCTCCCAGACGTCGTACATCGCCTCCCGAACGCCGCGCGCGAAAGCATCCCGCGAGACGGTGTCGACGACTGCACTGACTCGCGTCTCCCAGTGAAGACTGACTTGAGTTCTTCGACGCGCGGCACTCGTTCACGCGCCGCCGCGGAAAGGTTGCGCGCGGGTCGGAAATGCCGCGTGCGCGCACCCAGACTAGAGAGCGTGGGGATGTTGCGTCGTCCAGCGCGCGTGGCGTCGTCTGTGTCGAACGCGCTCGCGTCTTTCTTCCGTACGACAAGCTCAAGAAGTTGAACTCAACGACGACTCTTCCACTTTTCGGACGCGTCAGGTTTGACGAATCGAGGCGAGGCGTGGACGTAGAGATAGTCGATACGACGGATATATCGAGCGATGTGGTCGAATGCGGCGCCCTGGAGATGGTCGACTTAGCCTCAAAAGCGTCGCGAAAGAAAGTGCGCGGTGGCGTATTCGTGAGCGTGTCTGTTGGCAAGACTTGGAGCTCGGCGCCGCGCGCCGTCGTGCACGTACAGACGGACGCGAAGGATTCGGTGCGTAGATCGCTCAATGCGACGGTTATCCTGTGTGACAATTCAGTTGCCGCCACATCGAGAGGGTTAGACGAAGACGCTTGCTCTTCGTCAACCAGCGCCGACGACGAAACAGTTGTATCATCCGTTCTCGCTTGGCGTTTCATCCCGAGTCTTGGTAGCGAGCCGCGATGGGGAGGTGGATTCACTCGTCGCAGCGTCTGCGATGTGTTCGCATCGCCTAACGTCCTACGCGATCGTTTACAACTTTTGTCCTTGTCAACGAAGAGTGACCGTCGGCGGCGGCGGCGACGCTGGTTACAATTCGCTTGCGACGTGGCCCTTGGAATCGCTTTTGCTCGATGCATCGACGTGTACGGAGACGGGGCGTGCACGTTTCTGAGAGAAAAGTGGTATGGCCAAAACCACCTCGTCGCCATGTCGACGATTGAATCCAACGCGGCTTGGATTTCAACCGGAAAACCGCTCGGTGTGAAACTGCACGTCCCTTGCGCGCGCGTAATGGGAGAGACGGCAAAGACTTTTGTTCGCGCGCTGAATCAATCCTCGAAAATTTTCAGCGATGGGGTGTCATTCGATGTCTTTCTAGTGTGCCTGCGCGTGGCGAGGGCGTGCGGTTTCTTTGGCGTATCGCTTGCTTTGGCGTTTCTCGCGGATGTTTCGACATGCTTCTCCATCCATCTCGCGGCGCTTCACGTCTACAGCTCGCTCTTTATCACGCTGCAGATGTCAACAATCAAGTATCTGTACAGACGTTTCATCAATCCCGTGGTATCGCCGCTCGAGCGACAAAGACCGAGAACGGTGGAGGAAGTCGTCGTCGGTACGTTGACGTTACCTACGCTCGTGCTGCTCTTCCCCACCGTCTTCTTCTATTTCGCCAGCTATCTAGTCATGCACGCCGCGAGCATTGCCGGGAGACTCGTTTTCGTTGTCATCGTGTCCGTCATTCTTTGTTTTCCACTAGATGATGTGTTGCTATCACTAAGAAATCCGCGAGCTTTTGTGGTGAGCGGCGCCGGAGAAAACAGGACGACGCTGAGCGTGCGAAGAATCGATGGCGAGGACTTTGCGTGCGTACAACCGAGATGCGTCTCGACGGGCGAAATTGTCGCCGCGTACGCAAACGACTTCAACGCTTGGATCGGCGGTTACGCAAACGCCGCCATGCAAGCGCTCAAAACGTGCGGTAGGCTTCCGATTGCTGTCGTGCCGATGAAGCAAGGTAGGCGACACGCCCACATGTAACAACAACGACAAATCACCACTCACGCGCGCACACATCTCTCTCTCTCTGTCTTCGAAGCCGCCTGCTGTTCCGAAAACGCCTTCACAACCCAGTGTTCGTTCCTCGTTACCGACGGACGACGACGACGAGGACGCGGAGACGGAAAAAGGGTTGTGAAACGAACGAAAGAAGCGACTCACGTGAGCCTTCGTCGTCGCGTCCTTCTGCGACAGAGCTCTCACCGGGCGGCGGCGGCATCAGTAGACTGGGTGCGCATCGGTCGTAATCCATCCAATCAACCCTCCTCAAAAGATGATGATGTTGACGTCGGCTTCAACGTCAATGTCAAAGGCAAAGACGACGGCAGTCAGAGGTACGATGAAGACTAAAAAGACACCAGCATCACCGCTGACGTCGGCATCAGTGAGATGGACATCGGGACGAGTGAGTGTAAGAAAGCGGCGACGTTTGCGAGCGGCGTTTGCGACCTCATCTTCCTCGTCGTCGTCTTCCCCATCACCCTCAGAAAAACCGTCGGCGTCATCTTCGGCGGCGGAGAAGGGTGCGCCGCGCGCGTCGCCGCCGGTGGCGGCTTCATCCTCGTCTGAAGAGCTCGGCGGCGCGGCGGCTATCACCGCGCCGCCAACGACGACGGTTGAGGCGACAGAAACGAGTGGCGCAAAGTTACTGTTACTGTGCGTACCGCTGTTGTGGGCGACGTATGCGCCTGCATTGCGCTTTGTTTTCACGGCGTCGGACACCGAAGTGGGATCGGCGACGCTTTCGCTCGTTCGAATGTTTCTGGCGCAGCTTCCGTTTCTTCCGGCGCTGGGGTCGACAATAAAACGCTCAAAATCAGACTGCAGAGAGACTAAAGGAGACGCTGATCGAGCGATACGAGCCGCTTTGGAGCTTGGTTTGTGGAACGCCGCAGCGACTGGATTCCAGGCATGGGGCCTCGAGCACACGAGCTCGACGCATTCGGGTTTCATGATGGGAACGGTGAACATTCTCGTCCCCACTTTGGCCGTGTTGCAAGGCGACAAGGTGAGCCGGCAGACGTGGGCGGCGTGTCTCGTCACATTCATAGGCGTGCTCTTCATCGGTTTTGACTCGGTCGTAAGCGGTGGATTGGACGAAAATGTTTCTCCAGACGCGCTTCGCGGCGACGTCTCGGCGTTCGCATCCGCTCTCTGCTACGCAGGCTTGACCATTCGAGCGTCAAATTACGCAAAAGAGTTCAGCCCCGAGGAGTTGATGGGCACGAAAACGCTCGTGATGCTCGTTTTCATGCTTTGTTGGTATTTTCAAACCAGCTTTAGCGGATCGGAGGATGTTTCGTTTGCATTTTTGACGTCGCCAATCGTCGCCGCCGTCGTCGTGTACTCTGCATACGTTCCTGGCGCCTTGGCCAACTACTTGCAGCTGAAGGGGCAAGCTTCGGTTTCAGCGAGCGACGCTCAGGTCATATACGCCACCACGCCCGTTTTCAACACGTTTGTGTCCGTGTTGGCTCTCGGTGAAACTCTGTCGACAAACACTGTCGTCGGCGGCGCAGTCATTCTGTGCGCCTCTCTCGCCCCTTTCATCGGCGCTTCGCAAAAGTCAAAGAGCGCATAAATGACGCCGAGTGTTAAAATAGTTGTTTACTGGATATAGGTAGTGTACTTACTGTTGTAAGATTAGTAGAGCGAGCCGCCTGTTCGTCTCAAAAGGCGCGCGTTTTAGTACTTTCAGATCTGTGTTTCACAAAGGCTAGTGTACAAACATGCCGTCTCGCACGTCGCGACGATTCTCAACGCTACTAAATCAGGACGATCCCTCGCCAGTGCCGTTCGACCCCTTGTGTTTGGGTGGAAACTTTGGCGGTTTGTTCATTTCGAACGCAGAGTTGGGCGAAACGCTAAACTGACCCGGAACTATAAAATTTGGAGCGCTACCAACCGGCATGTGAGCCGCCGCGTTGGTGCCGTTCTGTGGCACACTCCTCTTTGGCATCGGAATCGAATTTGCCAGCGGCGCAGCCATGCTTGGCGAGCCCGTGAGGGAGTCTTGAGTCGTAGGTTTTTCATCATCCAGCATCTTGTCAAAGGTTGGATCCCAATCAGCCCCCTCTGCGTGGTCTTCGTCATCCTCTTGAACTGGACTTGGTGAAGCCGTCGGCGGCGAAGTCAGCGACTCATGCACCGTCTGTAATGTCTTCAAATTATCGCGCGAAGAAGAAGCCGAGGCGTTCCATGTCGTGAAGTTACCGGTGAAAGATGACCCTGGCTTGAAGTTTCTCGCTTCTGAGCCTCGCGAAAGGAATGACCCTCGCGGTCCGAGCGGGCTGGCGGGCGGGAGTTGAACCGCCGCCGCCGCCTGGGCGACGCGAACCTGGTGCGAAGTGGATAGCCCCATGCTCGATAACTGATGCGTCGGTGGCGAGAGACCAAAGTGCAGCGGATGCATTGCGGCGCTGTTCGTCGCGTGCGGCGATCCAATGAATGACCCGGAAATCATGGATGAAGCCGAATTGAGAGAACCAGGACCCGATCCGCCTGCAGAGCCAACCATGAACGGAGGGTAGCCTCCTCCCAAGCCACCTCCGGGCGACATCGGTATTCCACCGGGGGACATGGCCATGGCCGCGGCGACTGCATTCGCCTGCGCGTGTGCTTGAAGCATGGCGGCACTGTTGAACCCGTCGCCGTGAATGCTGTTGAGCACCTGGGGCGACACGCTCGATGAACCGGCGGCAAACGCGGCGGCCAAACCGCCGACTGGCGCCACGGGCGGGGTTGGCGGAACCATACCGCGTTTCGGTGGTTGCGGCGTCTCTTGCACGTCTTGTTTCTTCTTCTTTTTGACGGGTGAACCGGAAGAAACCCGCGCAGCTTCCTTAGCGGCGACTCGTTGCAACTCTTCTCGCTCCTCCGCAGTCGTCCTCTCTGGAATCGTTTCCGGAGAGAATGGACCTTCGAAGGGTTCACCAGTGATGAACGGGTGTTGCAGAGCCTGCGACGGGGTCCAACGCTGTGAGGGATCTATTTCCATCATTCCAGTCAACAAATCGTAAAAGCTCGAGCGCTCAACCATTCGTTGGCGCTTCTCCTCCTCGACAGCCTCCTCGTCGCTCGGATCCAACGTGGACGCCTTGTACGGAATGCTAGCTATGATGTCCGAGAATTCTGTGTACTTGAAGTACTTCTTACCCATGGCGGTGCGCTTGCCCGTTCGCGCTTCAAACTCGCGCAGGGACATGAGCTTGTACTTTGAAGAACTTGTCTCATCAGACGTCGACGCCAGCGACGACGAACTGTCGTTGAATCCTACGTCGACGCGAGTGAAAAACTTATTCGTGTTCGGTGCGCGACCGAGCATGTCCGCCGGAGGTGTACCAATCGTCTCGCATATGCGCGACAATAAGTCGTATTCGCTAGATCCAGGGAAAATCGGAAGCCCGAGGAATAATTCAGCCGCGACGCATCCCAACGACCACATGTCGATGGGCATCCCGTACGGCATGCCTAGAAATACTTCTGGAGATCGATAAAATCGACTTTGAATGTATTGGTAGACGGTTCTGTTTTGAAAACAAGCGCTACCGAAATCCACGAGCTTCACCTGGAAGGAGTTGTCCTTGCACAAGAGAATATTCTCTGGCTTTATGTCGCAATGCACCACGTGGGCGTCTCGCAACAAATCGAGCGCCCCTAGCAACTGCTTCATCATCCCGCGAATCGCCCCCAAGTGCAAGCCTTTAAACTTATTCTTCCGCAAGAGCTCGTACAAGTTCATACCGAGAAGTTCAAACACCAAGCACAGGTGATTGTGACACACAAAGTAATCCACCAGATCGACAATGGTGGAGCTCCCAGGCTTGCCCGCGCACTTGGTATTGAGCGTCCGCAATATTCCAATTTCCACGTGCGCTTGATGGAAATACGCCGGATGATTCTTGATCACCTTGAGCGCTTTCGTGTGTCCGTCCGAGTTTGACGCCACGGAAACAACTTGACCAAACGTTCCCGATCCCAAGGAATCCAAAATCGTGTACGTCGACGACGACGCGTCAGACATTTCTTCGTCGTCCCGCGGGTGCCCCTTACCGCTCCCTTGCGACGACGACGTCGTCGCCCCCCGCGACGCCCCCACGTTTGCCCCGAGCTCTTCACCCGTTCTCAAAATCAAATCATCGTTTTCGTTATCCAATCCGTTATTCGCCCGCGGCGAGCACGGTTTACTCAGCACCCGGGACGTCCCCGAGGACGAAGGACCGCGATTCATCTTCAACTTGGGACCCACCGAACCGGGTCGAGGATTTCAGCCGAGACGAGGTGCGTTTTTAAATCTCAAACTTTCCGTCCCCGGTCGCCGTTCCCGCGTCGTTCGAGGAGTTCGCGAGGGACGGACGCGTCCTCCTTCACCTCTTCCTCCTCCTCCTCGTCGTCGTCGCGCCCGAGCGTCAACCACCGAACCGTCGCGAGGGGGGTTCGAACCGAACCGAATGAAATCAAATCAAATGAAATCAAATGAAATCAAATCAAATCCAAACCGTCTGTTCGACGGGTGACGGTGCGTCCCCACGCGCGTCCCTTTGGATTCGTCGTGAGTCGTCGTCTTCGTCGACGTCGAGACGACGACTTTCGTTCCTTCGGTCGCGTCCGCGTCGCGTCCGCGTGTGTCGTCGCCGCGTCGTCGTCGTCCGTCGTCGTCGTCGTCACCCGCGTCACGATGCGCGTCACGATGCGCGTCGACCGAGTCGAGGACAGATCGGACAGACGGATCGGACAGACGGATCGGACGGATCGGACGGACGGATCGGACCGGACGACCCACCGATCGAATTCGCCGGTCGCGATCGGTCGATTTCGTCCATCACCGGGCCGGTCCCGAGCGCGGGTCGACCGACCGACCGACCGACCGATCGATCGGTTCCGTGGGTGGGTCGACCGAACGCGCGGGAAAACGAACCGAGACCTGAATCGTTCGGTGGGTCGATCGTGGGGGGTATGTTAAACCCTACGGATTTGTTTTTATCATCTGTGATTTCATACTAGAACGTGTAGTGTCAGTAGTATTGAAGGCGTTTGATGACCAGTGTGTGTGTGTGTGTGATACGTAGTGGTGGTACCGACCGGATACTTTGGGGGGAATAATGTTAATGTAACTCTGCATTGCGGCGCGCGTCCGTCTTCTTTACACGGTTCGCTCGGTGCGCGCGTCGACGAGTCGAGCGACGGACGCTAGGGTTTGATTTCGCACGCCATGGGACGACGTGGGAGCGGTGGTGGCGCGACGACGGCGACGGTGTGCGCGGTGGTGTTGACGGTGTCGTTGCTGGCGCTCTCTGGGCGTGCGCTGGCAGACGGGGCCGCGGGCGATGTCGCGCCGAGCGCCGCGGTGCGCGAGGGCGGGGATAGGCCGACGCGCACGATCGAGGATCTCGCGGCGAGGGTGAACGCCACTCGGGGGGCGCTCGCGGCGAAGGAACGCCGTGGACGCGGGCTGTACGACTCGTGGCAGCATTACGACCCGTCGTGTTGGTCGCACTACGACTGCGGCGACGGTGAGTACTGCGATAGCAACTATGGTCGTAATATTTGCAGACCGTGTGCGTTCTGCGAAATCGACACAGACAGTGCGTATCCGATCGACGGCACGTGTCCAGATAAGTGCTACTGCGGGTCGTTCACGCCGTCGTACTCGTACTCGAACTCGAACTCGAACTCGAACTCGAACTGCAACGGGGGAGCACAGTGCAATTCTTATTATACTGGCTCTAATCCTCGCCACGCAAGCTGGTATTCTTCGGTAAACATGTGCGAACCTAACGACATGGGACCGACTTGCTACGAGCACAACCAGTGCAAACGGGATGATTTTTGTGCGTCCGGCGGCGGTGCCATGAACAATAACTTTTGCGCACGGTGCCACAACTGCGAAGACGGGGTGTCCCACAACGGCGTTTGCCCTGCAACCTGTCTGGGTTGCGATCATTTGATTGATCCAGAAGGTTACTCCTTTTACGGAAGTTGCGGTGCTTTTCAAAAACGGGCCGAAGAACACTGGTGCCACGAAACCTGTTTCGCCTGGACACAAGACGACTGCTGCGACCCGAATCCAGGCGTGATTGCGGGTGTCCTCGTCGCGTGCGTAGCGGGTCTCACCGGCATCCTCCTCCTGATATTGCGGCAGTGTGGCTGCTGTTGCTTCAATAAGCGCATCGGCCCTCGCATCATGCGAGCGCAGCCCCGTTTCATCATGGGCCAACAGCCTCAATTCATCATGGGCCAACAGCCTCAATTCATCATGGGCCAACAGCCTCAGTACGCCATGGGCCAACAGCCTCAGTACGCCATGGCTCCCCAAGCGGTAGCCATGCAACAGCCTCAGCACGTGGTGGCGAAAGCTGGGAACGCTGGGAACGCTGGGAACGCTGGGAACGCTGGGAACGCTGGGAACGCGGGGAACGCGGGGAACGCGGGGAACGCTGGGAACGCGGGGAAGGCTAAGCAAGCGCAAATCGCTCAAGCCTTGGCGCGGGCGCAAGCAAAGTGAGAAGTGCGAGAAAAGCAAAATAATTTATGCGTCAAGTTTTTGTGTGACGAAGTGTACGACACAAGTGTGTTGGAACTTTACACCGACGCTATTTCTACAACAATCTACTACACTTTTTATACCCCTAAACCATATCTCTAAGCGGTATGCCTCTACCCATGGGTGCCATCTCATCGACGAATTTCCTCTGACGCGCGCGTCGAAAACTCGAAAACTTTTCATACGCGAGTGGAATCAAGAGGCAAGACGCCGGAATCGAGAAAGCAATCGCCATGACAATCAAAACGATCCCAGATGCGTTGAGTCGAGCTTCAACCTCGGCAAAGTGACCCGTAGCTCGCGTGATGTTGAGCAACCACACTCGAGGATCGCTGGAGCTGCGAACCGATACCGCCGGAGGTAGATTCTCCTTTGCCGATTTCGATCGAAGCGTGGCCAAAGTCTTGCGAACCACGGATAGCGAAGGGTACGCTCCGGTCGAGGGGGCGACGATGCGATGCCGCGAAATAGGTTCCCACGAGAAAGAGTCGAAACCTTCCATAGGCTTGGGCTCACATCCTCCCCCGCCGCCGATCGACTCGTCCACTGTCCAGAGACTGTCTCGCCCTCGTTTGAGCTTGACGCAAACATCGCCGATGACGCCGTACGTATCGCATCCCCCAGAGTGCGGATATCCAGCGAATCTGTACTTGCAATTCTTCCAGTTCGTGATGGGTTTGAACTCTTTGGTGAATAACTCGACGTCGGCGATGTGCAAGACGTGCGAACCGTCGACGCGAAGCTTGAGCTCTCTCGCGCCCATCAAGCCTTCCATCACGGCGGTGTTATTGTATCCGCTGGTGTACGACCGAGTCGTCTCCGACGCGTCTGGGTGCAAAAGTTCATCCACGCTAGCCACGTCTCGTTCATCCAGAACGCCCTTCGCGACGAGCTCTGGAATGCCGACCGCCTCGATCAAATCTTTACCCGATTCGAGCGCGAATTTTAACGGAGAGTACTCGACGTCGCGCACAAACTCGCCGACGTCATCCATCGACGACACCGCGTGCGTCTCGACCCATCTCACATCGCTCGAAGCGCTCGATTTCAGCGGCACGGCCCACTCGAATCGCACCGCAGCGAAATCCGCGCGTTCGCTCTCCGTCCATCGTCGCACCGCTTCCTCGTACCCTTCTCGCTCTCTCGCCAACTCTTCCTTGTACGACGCCCGTCCAATGGAACTCATCCCTAGCGCGAGCATCACCACAGAAACCACCGCAGAGGCGCATCCACACCGCGTGCTCGCGCGATCATCCCTCTCCCTCTCTCGTAACCTCTGCCATCGTCGGTCTCTCGCTCTACGAGGCGCGCGCGTCCCGCGTCGGCGGTGGAAATCCGGCGCCGAACGCGTCGTCCCGCTTTGTAAAAATCTCACCCTATCCCCGTTCGAGTACTCCGCGCTCGACTCGTCCTCACAGTTCGACAGCTCGGCTCGTTCCTCATCATCGTCCTCGTCGTATTCCTCGTCCTCGTCCTCCTCGTCGTCGTCGTCGTACATCCTCCCCGTCGCGTTCAGAAACGTCTCTGCGTCGTCCCGTCTTCGAGAATCGCTTCCACTCGATGCCGACGCTCTCGCTCGCACCGTCGCCGTCGTCATCCCGGTTCGCATGTTCCGTAGGAGCCAAAGTCCCGATCGTTCCTTCGCGCGCGTTCGCTCTCCGAGCCAACTTCTCGAGCCGAGTCGACGCGTCGTCGAATGACGCAACCAACCTTTGCGGGTGTCCCTCTGGGCACCAACGCCACACGCCCGCGCGGGTTTCGAATGCCGTTGCCGTTCGCGCTCTCGACGACGGCGACGACGACGACGACGCGGGTTTCGAGGACGTGCGCGACGAGGGCCCGATCCGTCCTCGCGCGGGCGTTTCGAGAGGGACGCGCCGCGAGCGGTCGCGGGAGGAGGAGGATGGAATCCGTTGAGGACGTCGCCCTCGTCGACGCTCGCGGCGGTTGGCGGCGTGAAAACGGATCTCGCGGGACGTCTCCGACGGCGTCGGTCGCGGGGGCGAGAGTGGCGATGATGACGACGTCGACGTCGACGTTCGCGGCGGGTGATCGAGGGAACGAGGAGGAGAAGGCGAAGGCGAAGAAGGCGAAGAAGAAGAGTGAGGCGAAAAAGACGAAACCGTACCCAGAGTCGCGGTCGGTGACGGTGAACGGGGAGCGGTACAGGCGGTGCGCGGCGGCGATCGTGTTTAATTCCAAGGGGCAAGTGTTGTGCGGCGAGCGAAGCGATCGCCCGGGGTCGTGGAACATGCCGCAGGGCGGTATAGAGAAGAAGGAGAGCGTCGAGTCGGCGGCGTCTCGCGAGCTCTTCGAGGAAACCGGTCTTCGTTCAATCGAGGACGACCCCGAACGCGGGGTCGTCAGTCTCCTCGGCGCTCTGCCAGAGGACGACGGGTATTGCTATCGCGTCGATCCTCCCTCGTGGCTCACCGATCGCGGTCTCGCCGGTCAGAGACTGGAATTCGTTCTCTTTCGGTGGCTTCCCGCCCAAGACGAAGACGCCCAAGACGCCGAATCCGATCCGACGTCCCATCCCGCGGTCAATCTCGCCGGGTCAAACGGCGAATCGCGCGAGTTCAACCGTCTCGCCTGGGTCGATTTCGACGCCCTCGTTCGCGACGTCTGGTCCACGAAGCGCGGTCCGTACCGCCTCGCCCTCGACGTCGCCGTCCCTCGCATTCGAGCCGAGCTCGCCGCGTGCCCGCCCGCGTGACGCGAGCGATTAAAACCCCGAGCAGAGCGGCATGCTCGTTGTATCACCATCGTCACCAATCACCGCAAATCGCACCGCGTCCGTCCGCGAAAGTGGTTCCCAATAATCTCCCTCCCCAACCGGTCGGTTGGTCTTCCTGTTGGTCTTCCTGGATCGGATGGATCACTCTGACCGTTCACGACTCTCGCTTTGACCACGATATCATACTAAACCCCCGGGAATGCCATCACCGATCGATCTGAGTCAATCTCGGATGGGTCCATCGAAAAGGGCGGAACGAAGCTACGCGACAGAGACCGCCGCGACGACGACGACACGATGATGTCGATGACGACGCCGATGACGATGACGATGCCGATGACGCCGACGACGACGCGCGCGAGAGCGACCGCGGTTCGCGCAGGTACGTCCACGCGATCGGATCGACGGGATCGACGACGCGAGTAGACGCGTGAAGATCAATCATCAATCATCAATCCGACTCTCGAGTATATTCCGACGACCACGACCGAGCCCGTGTGTCGAACTCACGATGACGATGACGATGACATCATGGATGACGACCGACGGACGACTGGATGGACGACTGACGAGCGAACGACGAACGCGATGTAGGCGGACGAACGAACGGTACGGTTCGAATGAACAACCGAAGCTTTGCGGGTGCGTGAGCGAACGAACGATCGGGAGCGATCTAATCGAACGCGGGCGGGACGAGATGAGATCTCGTTCAGGATGCGCTTTGCGCTTTTTATCCGTTAGATTCGGTCGAGCGAACGGAGACGCGGGCGCGCGAGGAGGGCGAGTGGGACGTCGTTGACGTCGATCGCGTTCCCGGGACGAGGATGTAGCGCGATCGATCCGGGCTGTGACTGTCTGGGAGCGAGACGACGGACGACTCGGACGGAGGAGGGAATATTTTTGAAGAAGGGAGAAAACTCGAGACGCGACGCGGAGCGACGACTGACTTTGAGATTTTTGCTTTGTTTGCTTTTTTCAATCGCATCGCAGGGGCTCAACAATTGAAGGCGCGATCAAACGTCGCGCACGTTCGCGCGCAACGCGCGGCGCGCTCGTTGACCGTGACCGCGGCGCACCGCCCGGACGCCGACGCTCCGGACGCCGGCAAGGGTCAACGCGTCATGATTATCGGCGGCGACGGTTACTGCGGCTGGGCGACCGCCCTCCACCTTTCCAAGCGTGGCTACGCCGTGTCCATCGTTGACAACTTGTGCCGCCGCACGATGGACGATCAGCTCGGCTTCAACTCGTTGACTCCGATCAAGGGTATCCACGAGCGCGTTCGCAAGTGGAAGGAGGTGAGCGGTAAGGATATCGACCTCTTCATCGGCGACGTCTGCGACTATGAGTTCTTGTCCGCCGCCTTCAAGAAGTTCGAGCCGACCGCGTGCGTTCACTTTGGTGAGCAACGCTCCGCCCCGTACTCCATGATGGACCGCACCCGCGCCGTGTTCACGCAAACGAACAACGTCATGGGTACCATCAACGTCTTGTACGCCATCAAGGAGTTCTCCCCGGAGTGCCACATGATCAAGCTCGGCACCATGGGTGAGTACGGTACCCCGAATATCGACATCGAAGAGGGTTACATCACCATCACCCACAACGGTCGCACCGATACCCTCCCGTACCCGAAGCAAGGTGGCTCCTTCTACCACTTGTCCAAGTGCCACGACTCTGCCAACATGTTGTTCTGCACCAAGGCGTGGAACATTCGCACCACCGACTTGAACCAAGGTGTCGTCTACGGTATCTCCACCGATGAAACCGACATGCACCCGGATTTGGTCAACCGCCTCGACTACGACGCCGTCTTCGGTACCGCGCTCAACCGCTTCTGCATCCAAGCCGCCGTCGGACACCCGATGACTGTCTACGGTAAGGGTGGCCAAACGCGCGGTTTCTTGAACATCAGAGACACCGTCCGTTGCATCCAAATCGCTTGCGACAACCCGGCGCCGTACGGTGAAATGAAGGTGTACAACCAGTTCACCGAACAATTCTCCGTCAATCAACTCGCCGAAATGATCACCGAAGCCGGTAAGAAGGTTGGCTTGAGCCCGGAAGTCATCTCCGTGCCGAACCCGCGCACCGAGATGGAGGAGCACTACTACAACGCCAAGAACTCCAAGCTCCAAGATCTCGGTCTCGATCCGATCAACATGCGTGGTGACTTCTTGGAAGATTTGTTGAAGACGATCGTCTCCCACAAGGACCGCGTCGATCAGCGTCTCATCCTCCCGGGCGTCAACTGGAAGGAATCCGCCTCTGTCGGCTCCAACATCACCTCCAAGTAAAAGCCGCCACCACTAGCCCGTCCATGTGGAGCGCGCGCGCTGCTCCTCATCTCATGGCGCGTTGCGTTCACAAATGCACGAATATATTAGAAAAACATAAATGGGCACCACCATTTCATTTTAATGATTGATGAATTCAGCAAGCTGCGTTGACTAAATCGTCGTCCTCTCCTCGGCGCGCGTCGCGAAAAAACGAGCAAACGCTCGCGTTCGAATCGTCGGTACGAGTAAAGCACATCTAGATGAGGATTTTAGTCAGCAGTGTTGGTTGCATAGTAATTTTTTTACGTGTCATTACATCTCACTCCGTCGGTAGTAGACCTTTGAATGGTGTCGCTCGGCGTGACAAAACGCGGGCCGAAGATTGGGAAGGCGGTTCTTCTTCCGTTTATTCGAAATTGGCGGCAACCAACTCCGCCAAATCCACCACGCGTTGCGAGTAGCCCCATTCGTTGTCATACCACGCGACAACCTTCAACATGTCGTCACCCATGACCATGGTGAGCGCGGCGTCGATCGTCGTGGAGACGTCCGAGCATCGGAAGTCGCAGGACACGAGCGGCTCGTCAGCGACAGCCAAGATGCCCTTGAGCTTGCCGTTGGCAGCCTCGCGGAAGGCGGCGTTGACTTCGTCGGCGGTGACCTTCTTGGAGGTTTGGATGACCAAATCGACGACGGAGACGTTCGGCGTCGGCACGCGGAGCGCGATACCGTTGAGCTTACCCTTGAGTTGCGGGAGCACGAGCGCGACAGCCTTGGCGGCACCGGTGGAGGTCGGCACAATGTTCAAGGCAGCGGCACGAGCACGGCGCAAGTCACGGTGGGACGCATCGAGGATGCGCTGGTCACCAGTGTAAGAGTGGGTGGTGGTCATCAAACCCTTGACGAGACCAAACTTTTCGTCGAGCACCTTGACGAACGGCGCGAGACCGTTGGTGGTGCAGGACGCGTTGGAAATGATCTTGTCGGAGTTCTTGTATTGGTCAGCGTTGACACCGAGCACGTAGGTCGGGATGTCGTCACCCTTGGCCGGGGCGGTGATCACAACCTTCTTGGCACCCGCGGTGAGGTGCTTGGAGGCGCCCGGGGTGTCGATGAAGACGCCGGTACCTTCAATGACAATGTCAACACCGAGAGCCGCCCACGGGAGTTGGAGCGGGTCACGGGAGGAAACAATTTCGATCACCTTGCCGTCGATGGAGATGTGGGTGTCGTCGACAATCTTGACATCGGCTTCAAAGGTGCCGAGGACAGAGTCGTACTTGACCAAGTGGGAGGCTTGCTTGACTCCGCCAGAGTCGTTGATGGCGACAATGTCGAGCATCGTGTTGGCGCGTCCGTGCCAGCAGCGCAAGAAGTTGCGGCCAATGCGGCCGAAACCGTTGATGGCAACCTTGCAGGTCTTGCCCTTCATGGAGGCAACGGTCTTGGCGCCAGTCGCCTTGGTGGCGGTTTGGCGCTGGACGCGACCGGCGAAGGTTTGTTCCGCCTTGGTCGGGAGAGTCGTGGAGGTGAGGCCAGAGAAAGACTGCGTTCGCGAAGACGGGGGGGGGTGATAAACGAGCGTTTGGTCAGTACGTCGAAAAGATTCGTTCGCGTCGCGTCCTCGTCCTCGTGAAAATCCGAGATTGTTTTTCAGACGGAGCGTCGAGCCGCGCTCGAGAGTAGGAAAATACCCATTGACGAGTCACGATTCGTCAAACGGCATCAGGGTCGATTGGAAATCCAAGAAGAAAAAATCCACGCGAACGACGACCAAGGGCTGACGAAGGGCTGACGTGTGCGCGCGGGCGAACCCAACCCGACCCGACCCGCGGGTGGGCGCGCGCGTTCGCCGTCCCCGCCGTCCCCCGTCGTCGTCTGAGGACGACACCGGGAGGAAACGGACGAAGAGAAATATCACCCATCCGAATCCAACGCGACGACGCGACGACGCGTCTTCGACGCCCCGATCGGTCGCCGATCGATCGATCGCGGACCGATCGCGGACCGATCGCGTCATCATCACCCGCGAAACCCCGGGCGAGGGGTGGTTCGTCTCGTCGTCGAACGACGGACGGGACGCGCGCGCGACGGCGCGATCGTCCTCCCTTCCCTCGCCGACGGCGGGGGGTGAAAAGATGACCCCCATCGTTCGGTTTCGTCGTCGCGTCGTCACCGAAACGAACCGTCGTCGGGCGTCGTCGCGCGTCGTCGGGGATTCCCCCCATCGCCGATGATGATGATGGTGATGATGGGGCTCTCGAGGAATCCACGCCGCGAGCTTTATACCCCGTCCCCGTCGTCCGTCGTCCGCGGTTCTCTCTCCTCTGTTTTTCCATCCAACTCTTCGCCGTCGCGCGGTCGCGGTCTCATCGTCGCGCGGTCGAGGTCGCACGCACCATCGTCGGCTCTTTACGTGTACGGGAGTGTCGTCGCGCGCCCGCGACGTCGCGACCGAGACCGCTCGTCCGATCCATCTATCCGTCATCCGTCCGATCCATCCGATCCATCCGATCCGTCCGTCCGATCTATCTATCCATCCGTCCGATCTATCCGACCCGAAAATCGGATCCTGTCGCCCGGTGTATTGTATTGTACTGTGTACGAGTACAAGTACTATGTAAGTGGATTGATGGTGTTCACTGGTGTGCGCTACGTACGTACGTAGTGCGTAAAGAGAACCCGCGCGTCCTATGTATATCGTGCCTGTACATATGACGGGGTTCACCGACGAGTCATGAATCATGAATCGTGCACACACACATACGCACGACGTCGTCGCGTCGTCACGTTTCGAGAGGCGAAGCGTCGAACCGCGACGCGGGGGACGGGCGAGAGCGCGCGCGCGGCGACGGCGACGGCGACGGCGACGGGCGACCGAGTGGGTGCGTTGAACCGCCCGCGCGTGGTTTCCCGCATCGCGTCATCGCGTCGTCCGGTGAGGGCGCGTCGCGTCCGGCATCCATCGTCCATCGTCCATCGTCCATCGTCTCGGCGGCGTGACGTCGACGCTTTTCTCCCGACGCATCGGATCGGGCGCCGCGTCGCGCGTCCCGCGGGCGAGGAAAGCGCGGGCGGTGGTCGCGTGAGTCGTCGACGAAACGAAGGGTGTTTCGTCGACGAGGCGAGGCGGACGCGGGGCGGGATCGCGCCGACGAACGACGGAGGACGGAGGAGGACGCGGGACCGCCGGCGACTCGGATGGCGACTCGGATGGCGTCCGTGGGCGCGGACGCGGGGAACGGACGGGCGACGTCGGCGTCAGGGGCGACGACGAGCGGTGGATACGGATCGATTTCTGATAGGCGGCGCTCGGTGGATGATCCGGTGCGGGCGAGCGACGTGCACGTGCTCGTGGTGGACGACGAACGCATCTGTCGAACGGTGACGTCTCGGCTGCTGAGAAACTGCGGATACAGGGTGACGACGGCGCAGAGCGGGGCGGAGGCGTTGGAGCTGTTACGACGGGGGACAGAGTTTCATCTCTTGTTGACGGACGTGATGATGCCGGGAATAGATGGACCGGCGTTGCTGCAGTTGGTGCGTAACGACGAGCGGCTGAGAGACATGCCAGTCATCATGATGAGCGCCAACGAGCACAGCGAGACGGTTTTCCGGTGCATTCAATACGGAGCGGAGGATTATTTGCTAAAACCCGTGAGCAGGAAAGCGGTGAAACACATGTGGCAGCACGTGTGGCGGAGAAACCAGCTGTCGCTCGCGAGAGCGGTGCCGAGATACGAAAACGGAGAGGAGATTCACGAGGAGGAGGACAGAGGGGAGATGGTGCACGGCGTGCCGGCTGTGCCGCAGCACGACGCTGAGCACGATGGTGTCATCGTTGATGAGGACGACGACAGCCACGAAAACCACGGGGTCATCGTGCATCACGGATTACACGGAGATGACATGGGCGATTCACCGGATGTCAAGGCGAAGACGAGAATGGTGGACGCCGAGTCGGCGCAGCGCGTCGGCGAACGTCTCGGCTCGAATGGAGCCGTGAATGCGCTCGCTGGCGCCGGGGCTCTTCGTTTGAAAAATTCTTCAGTCTCGATGACTGATGTGGATAGCACCGGGATGCCATCGAGCGAGGTTGAGATGCATCAGCAACGGGTTCCAGAGCAGACGCGCCGAGCGCTGCCTCCGCCGCTGTGCGGTTTCCATTCCTCCTCCTCGACGCGCGTCCTGCGCGAGTGGCTCGACGATGAAACCTCCGGTGCGCAAAACACTTCATTAGAGGATCGTCTGCACGTCGCCGCCCAGTTGGCTGCGTTCGTGGAACTCAACCAGTCTCGGTGTGTTTCGTCCGTCGACATGTTTGACGCCGGAAGACTCGAAATTAGCCCTCAAGGCACCATCTCGTTTGCGTCACCTGTCGCTGATCGTAACACCTCCGCCTCCGCGGCTGATGACGACGCCGATGACAACGTCGCACCGTTTAGCGAGCTCGCTCGCGAGCTCGGAAGAAAAGAACTCGAGTTTGTGCTTGGATTGATTTGTCTCAACATGTTCTTCCCGAGGGTGTTTGTCGACATGTACGAATCCAAAGACGGCGACTCGGCGCTCGACAAGGTTGTCTCCATGACGGGCTTTGCGCAATCCATGAAGGCTCACATCGATGTCGCCACCATCGTTGTTTCAATGCTGAAAGAAGACTCGAATCGTCTCAGCGCCAAGCATGCGAGCGTGCAATTCCAGAGACTCGCGGGTGAAGCTCGCTCGAGCGGGGTTGAGACGGAGGCGCGCATCGAATCGTTGAAGCGCTTGGAGATCATTTTGGAAACCCTGCGCACTGCGCGTGAGTCACAATCGAACGAGTTATCGTCTTCACTTAAAGTTCTAGGCGTGCTTCTCTGTGAGATTGGCGTGAAGGACGTAGGAGACGCTTCGCAGAAGCGGGATCGTTCGTCGTCACCGAGCCTGGGCGATAGCCCGACGCTCAAGAGGGCTCGAACAGAGCTCGCCGAGAGCGCGACCAACGTAGCGAACCTCTGCGTTGATGACAAAGAAGCTTCCGTCCTCTGTTATGACGAAGAGAACATCGCCTTGAACGACCTCAAAGCCACGGTCAAGTCCGCATTCAGATCTGCAAAGACGCTAGAAAAGAATGTGTTCGCTGATTTGGAACGAAGTTTGTTTGCCAAGAGCGCGCGAGCTGCGGCGGCGAAGATTAGCGGTGAATCCGCGCCCGAATCGGACTCGAAATGGCTGAAACAGATGGTGGAAACCACGGGCGGGGGTTCTTCAGTGAGCGATGCTCTCGAAAGTTTCGAGCTAGACCTCTGCTCCGTCACTCGCGAGGTTTCAATCAGGCGATGCGCGTCCATCGGCGGCGACTTTGCCGACTTTGCGGCAAACAATTCAATGGTGTGCTGTGCGAGCTGGGATAGAGACGGCGAACTTTTCGCTACCGCTGGGACGAGTAAATCTATATGTGTGTATGATTCGAGCGCTGTCATGCAAATGGGCGCCCGGGTACACTGTCCAGCCGTCGAATTTGAAGCTCAAGCCAAGGTTTCGGCGCTCTCGTGCAACCCGTACGTCAAGCAATCACTCGCCTCTGGAGACTACCAAGGGGTCGTTCAACTTTGGGATGTGAACAGAGAAAAATCCGTCTGGGAAAACCCAACCCATCGGAGACGCGTGTGGAGCATCGATTTCAGCGGCGTGGATCCCACGAGACTTGCGAGCGCGTCGGACGACGGCTCCGTGCGCGTGTACTCGACGACGACGAAGGAGTCGATTTGCACCTTGCAAAATCGTGCCAACGTGTGCTCGGTCAAGTTTCATCCTTCGAACGCGCACATCCTCGCAATCGGCAGCGCCGATCACAGGCTCATGTGCTACGATTTGCGACAGCCAAACACGCCCATGCTTTCGCTTCAAGGTCACCGCAAGGCGGTTTCTTACGTTCGCTGGATTGGAGACGAAATCATCTCCGCCTCTACTGACAACACGCTCAAGCTCTGGGATATTAAATGCGGCGATCCTAGACGGATGTGCGTTCGAACGTACACGGGGCACACGAACGAAAAGAACTTTGTCGGCCTCAGCGTGAGCCAAGACGGTTACATTGCGTGCGGATCGGAGGACAACGTCGTGCACGTATATTCCAAGCATTCATCAGTACCCGTGGCGCAGTACGCTTTCAACGACAAAGCGAACGGATTTACGAGCAACAGACGCGACAAGGGCGGATTTATTTCATCCGTTGCGTGGTCACCAGACTCTAAACACCTTCTCGCGGCAAACTCTCGCGGGCACCTCAAGATTCTTCAGCTGAGCAAGACGTAGCGTTAGACGCGACGCAATGCCCAAGTAACTTTTCTTTTTCACACCTGTATACCATCATCTTTAAGTTTAGTAGCGTGAGTCACACAGGAGTAGACTTTATTATTACCATTACATTTTATCAGACACATCAGACACATTCGTCTCATCAGTACGGACGAGACCTGTCTCCGTAGCCGCCACCGCCTCTGCCTCCGTAGCGGCCTCCCCCGCCTCTGTCTCCGTACCCGCCGCCTCTATCTCCGTACCGACCTCCACCGCCTCCGCGTCCTCCGCTGTGGTGCGAAGGCGGCGGCGGCGCGCGGTCCGTCTTTGGTTTGCTCTGAGCGATGGAAACGTGAAGCTTTTTGCCGTTGAACTCGTACCCGTTGTAAAATTCAGGAGCGCTCTGCGCGGCGTGTGGGTCGTCGTACGTGATGACAGCCTCATCCTTCTTGTTTCCTTGTTCGTCCCGGTAAATCTTCACCGCAAACGGCCAATCCTCGGGGTACCCAGTCTTCTGTCGAACCCTGGATATGATTCCAATTCCGCAAAACACCTCTCTCAGGTCGTCCTCGCTCGTGCTCTCCGCGTCGAACCCTTTAATGAAGATTCTATTCGTCGTATCCTCCAACCCATCGAGAAGCCATCCACCCTGCGCCGCGCGTTCCGCCTCGCGCAATTCTTTGCTCTTCCCTGCACCGCATCTCTTACACGACTTTCTCCACGAAAAATTGCTGTTCCCGCACTCGCACCTCCAGTCGGCGTCTGGGTCGAACTTCGGCTTTTCCCGCTCGTCGGACCCACCACCAGAGCCGCCTCCGCCTCCGCCTCCGCCTCCGCCGAACCGTGGTCGCCCACCACCGCCACCGCGATCGTCCCTATCCCGATCTCCACCGTACCGCGATCCTCCGCGGTCGTACCCGTCGTCCCGTCTTCGATCTCGATCTCGATCCCGGTCCCCACCGTAACCTCCTCCTCTGTCGTCCCGTCCACCGAATCTCCGTCCACGGTCGTCCCGGTCGTCGTATCGTCGACCACCGGATCGATCGTCGTATCCTCCACGATCACCGCCGTATCCCATCGTCGTCGTCGTCGTCGTCGCGTACGCACGTCGTCGTCGTCGTCGTCGTCGTCGTCTGGAGTTTGCATTTGCGATTTTTGCGTTTTGCCTCCACACAATCTACGAGTAATGACTCGTCAAAGTTGAACCCGTGACCCACCCGGCGGCTGCGGAAGCGCACGGAAAGTGGAGCGATTACGAGCGGACCTCTCGCCCGCGGTGATCGGCGTCGTCAAACACGCCCGCGCGATAAAACGCGTGGATAAAACGAACGGAGAAACACCGAAATCATGGCGCCTCTCGAACTCTTGGGCATGGGAAACCCGCTCTTGGACATCTCCGTCGTCGTCAAGGATGACGCGCTGTTGGATAAGTATGATCTTAAACTGAACAACGCGATCTTGGCTGAGGAGAAACACGCGCCGTTGTACGAGGAGATGACGGCGAACCACGAAGTGGAGTACATCGCCGGTGGGGCGACGCAAAACTCGATTCGTGTGGCGCAGTGGATGCTTCAAAAAGAGGGTGCGACGGCGTACATGGGATGCGTCGGGGAGGACAAGTTTTCTACGCAGATGCGAGCGTCGTGCGAAGCGGACGGTGTGAAGACCAATTACATGGTTGATGCGTCCACGCCGACGGGTACGTGCGCGGTGATCGTGAAGGATGGTGAGCGTTCGTTGTGCGCGGCGTTGAACGCGGCGAATAACTACAAGGCGTCTCACCTCGACGAGCCGAGCAACTTTGCGCTCGTGGAACAAGCCAAGTTTTACTACATGGCTGGTTTCTTCATGACGGTGAGCCCGGAGAGCATCATGCGCGTCGCCAAGCACGCGTGCGAAAACAAGAAGACGTTCATGATGAACCTCAGCGCGCCGTTCTTGATGCAAGTGCCGCCGTTCCTCGCGACGCTCATGGAGGCGTTGCCGTACGTCGACATTCTCTTCGGTAACGAATCCGAAGCGCTCACCTTTGCTGAATCCCAACAGTGGGACACCAAGGATATCAAGGAGATTGCGCTTAAGATCTCCGCCATGCCGGTCGCCGAGGGTAAGCCGTCCCGTACCGTCGTCATCACCCAAGGTTGCGACCCGACTGTCGTCGTTCGCGACGGTTCCGCCACCGAGTACGCCGTCATCCCGCTCGCCAAGGAGGACTTGGTTGACACCAACGGCGCCGGCGATGCCTTTGTCGGTGGTTTCATCTCTCAGCTCGTCCAAGGTTCGGACGTTGCCAAGTGCTGCGCCGCGGGTAACTACGCCGCTAACAAGATTATCCAAGAGTCTGGCTGCAAGTGCCCTGGCAAGCCGGATTTCACGGCGTAAGTGCGTCAGCGTTTTCGGAGCGGTGGAGAAGGATATACATAGAGATTTTTGCACACGTTGTTAATTCATTTATTCGTATCATCTACAGTACAGTCTGCGGCTTTCGCGCGTCTAATAAGTTTTGCTATTTTCCTCGCTTTCATTGAACGGGCGACACCGGCATCGGCGACGCGCTCATCGTCGGTGCGGGCGCTCTCGGCGCCGGAATCGGCGGAGGCGAACCATCCACGGCGTTCCATGTGTATACCATCTCATCCCAGCCGCAGGAGGCGACCAAACCCTCCACCAGGCACGACGCGTCGAGCCCGACGGCAAATTCGGTGTGATGCGCCCAGCGGTTTAACAACGGCGTCGGCGCCTTCCAGTCCCACATCCCCACCGTCATGTCGTAGGAGCACGTATACACCACATTCTCAGCGTGGGGAGAAAATTTGACGCGTCTCACTGCGTATTCGTGACCCACGAGCGTTTGAAGCTCTCTAGACGGATTTCTAATGTCCCACAGGCGAACGGTTTTGTCGACGCTCCCCGTGGCGATTACGCAATCGTTCCACTTGTTCCAATCGCAGCACAACGCCTCATACTCGTGCACTGGAACGCTCAACGTCGCATGAGGCTGTCGCAAATCCCATATCTTCAATAAACAGTCTCCAGATGCGCTCGCAAAGATGTCCGCGTGGTGCGGGCTCCACTCCGCCGCGTACACGCAGTACGCGTGTTCCGCGAACGTTCGCAGGCTCGCCCCGGCTTCGACGCTCCACAGTTTGATTGTGTCGTCCCAAGACGCCGTTAAAAACGTATCTCGCGCACCCGCAATGTTCCACGACGCCGAGTACACCTCGTGCGTGTGTTCGTGGTAACTCCGCAACGGATTCATCGCCGCTCCCGCGGCCACGTCCCACACCTTCACCGACCCGTCGCCGCACGACGACACCAGCACGCTCTCGTGCGATTCGCTCCACGCGCAGTCGTACAACCCATCTCGCGTGTGAAACCGGCACACCTCGACGAACGCCCCCGTGGCCGGGTCCACGTCACCGATGATCTGCGCCCCGTTTCCGATGATTCCAAAGTTTTGTGCGCTCGCGACGGCGATTCGCGTTGGATTGAACGGGGAAAACTTGACGGTGTAGCCGTTAAAACCGACGGTGCGGTGCGACGACGGCGCCATGGACCCGCGCGGCGGGGGACGGGGGCGGAGACGGCTCTCTCTCGCGCGCGTCGCGTTCTGACGCCCCCTTCACCAGAGTGTGAGTGGAAAACGGTTGGAAAGGTTGAGACGAACAAAAGGCTGGGTCGGGGCTACAGTTCTACTTAACAATGGTACTAATAATAACGATGCGAGTCTACGCGCGCACGCTGAGGCTAGTGAGCTGCGCGGTGATTTGTTCCGAGACCGCCTTGCCGTCTTGTCGCGTTAAATCGCCCTCTGGATTGACGTCGACGAGGGGCGCGTCTAAAAACTCGCTCGGAATGTGTTCGGCGCAGCGGGCAATGTGCGCGCTAAAGGAAACGAACGGAGGAGTCTCCGCGTCTAATGGATAGTGTGTGTCTAACAGAGCGTCGGCGGCTTTGCGAAAAGTGCGACCGCCGACTGAGGTGCCGTAGGTGATGCCGTCGATGGATTTGAAGAGTTTACGCGCCCACTGCTTGCGCGACTTGGCGTCGAAAAAGTCGTCTCCACCCTTTTCAGCGTACGCTCGGTCGCCGTACTCGCCGTACTCGCGAATGACTGAACGTCTCGTGTGCGGTGGAACGCGTTGTTCTTCGCCGAATATCAACCGATCGACGTCCGCTAACAGACACGGATGCTTGTAAAAAGCGCGTCCCATCATCACGCCAGCCAATTTGCCTCCTTCTCTGTCGAGCAATTCCTTTGCGTGCGTCACCGAGTTGACGCCGCCGTTTAGCGTAAAGTCCGTCTTCGCAAAGTCATCACACAGAGCGAACACTTCGTCGTATCGCAGAGGTGGAACCTTTCTATTCGCGTCGGGGTTGAGCCCGCCCATGACGGCGCATCGCGCGTGCACGATGAAGTGATCCACGCCCGACGCCTCCTTAATCTTATCCACGAAATCCACGACGTAATCGTAACAGTCCGTGTCTTCCTCCTTGGTCATAGTCTTATCGTACCGCACCCCTAACCTGTGTTTAATCGTAATCTTCGCGTCCACAGCCTCCGCCATGCGCCGGGCGCACTCCGCCGTCAGCTCTGCGTCCAGCATCATCGCCGCGCCGAAACACTTTTCACTCTCACCCTTCCCACACACCCTCTCGCTCGGACACCCGCAGTTCAAGTTGACCTCATCGTACCCGTACTCATCCGCGCACACCACCGCCGCCTTTGCCAACTCTCCCGGGTCAGACCCTCCCAACTGCGCCGTGCACAGCGCCTCTGCCCTCCGCATCGTGTTCGACGCGTTGCGCGTCACCGCGTCGTGGTGCGCCATCTCCGTCCACAACCGCGCCCGTTTCGACATCATCCTGCACAACGTCCGATAGTGCGGACCCGTGACGTCCAATCCCGGGGCGACGGACAACCGAGACCCATCCGTCGCCCCCATCCTCGCCGTTTTCGTTTCGACACCTGGAAACGAGCGAAAGAAACGAAACGAACCGAACGAAACCGAACGACGAGACTCGTCCTCTCGACCGCGCGTCCGCGTCGACCGCGGCGAAACGAGCGAGAGCCCGCTCTCTCCTTCTTCGTCGACGCGCGTCGCCGCTTTAACGACGACGACGACGACGAAGGACGCGCTCTGACGCGAGTGTAAAAGTGAAATCTCTGAAACTCTGACGCGCGTGAAAGCAAGTGTCATACACTGTTTGTACATACAAAAACTCTGGCGGCTGGCGAAACCGACCACTTCAGAGCCAAGGACAACGTCACGCGCGCGGGCACACACGCGCGCGGACTCGCGGACGGACGAAGGACGACGACCGCGCTCGCGATGACGACGACGAATGTGACGACGACGATGGCGCACCGCGCGGCGCCTCCGGCGAGCGCGCGCACGTCCACGTCGCGATCGACGACGCGCGGCGCGACGATCGTCGCCAGGGCGAGAATCAACCCGAAAGAGCCGTGGTGGGAGAAAAACTCTGCGCCGAACATGTTCGAGTGCGAGGACACGGGGATGTTTTTAAACTTGTTGGTGCGTGCGTGCGTCGTCGCGAACGGTGTTTTCGTTTCTTCTCTCTGTTTGTTTTTGTTTTCCTAGTCTCTCGTCGCGCGCGCGGTTCGGGGTCTCGCCTCGCGTTTGTTCGTCCGCGCGCGGTTCGCTCGTCGAAACGGTTCCGGCCGGTCGCTCTTCTGGTGCTGACGTCTTTGCGTCGTCTCTTTCCTAAACGCAGAACGAACACTCGGATAAACTCGTGGTGGTGGATGTCTACGCCCGCTGGTGCGGGGCGTGTCGCGCGTTGTACCCCAAGCTTTGCAAGATTGCCAACGAGTACCCAGACGTCGTCTTCGTCAAGGTCAACTTTGACGAAAACAAAGACTTGTGCAAGTCTCTCGGCGTCAAGGTTTTACCCTATTTCAAGCTCTACCGCGGAACCGAGGGGTGCGTCGCCCAATTCTCCGCCAGCATCGCCAAGATTAAGCTTCTCAGAGCCGCTCTCGCGGAGCACTCCGCCGAGAGGTGTTCGCTCGTCCCGAACCAAACCGTCCACTACGACGATTTGGACGACTTGCGCGAGCTCGAGGGGCTCACCGAAGAGGAGAAGAAGGAGGCTGAGCCCACCGCCGTGCCGTGAGACGGGCGGACTCGTCGGTCGGTTTGCATCGTTATTTTTATTCCCGCGCGCTCCCTTGGTCGTTCACGCGACGGCTTGAACCATCAACCATCAGTCAAAGTTGTCACTCAGAGTCAATCACTTTTTTGTAACACGCGCGCACGCACACGCACGCACACGCACGATCGGCGTGAAACTTGAAACCGCTCCTCACTCCCAGTCGCGGGAGAAGGACGGAATCGCGCGCGATGGACGCGACCATGCAGACCGTCGATGGGGGCGCGCACGCGGCGTCGTCGTCGAGGGACGCCGACGACGCGGCGTCGTCGTGTCAACACAATTACGTCGTCACGGTGCGTGCGCTTGGATTTTGGATTTTGGATTTTAGATTACGTCTTGGAAACCGGCCGACCGGACGATCGCGCGGTGCTTCGGTGTGAACGAACGACTGACGAACGCGTCTCGTTTTATTTTCGCTCGTCGCGGTGAGCGCAGGCGCAGAAACCGACGGTGGTGACGCACTCGTGCGTGGGGAACTTTACGTCGAGCGATGCGTTGGATTTGATCGTGGCGAAGAGCACGAGGTTGGAGGTGTATAGACTGACGGCGAACGGGTTGAAGCCGATGTTGGACGTCCCGTTGTATGGAAGAGTGGCGACCATGTCGCTGTGTAAGGGACACGAGGGAACGGGTGGGAAGAGTCGGTTGTTTTTTACGACGGAGAGGTACGGCTTTTCGGTGCTGTCGTACGACGAAAAGACAGAGGAACTCAAGACGGAGGCGTTCGGGGACGTTCGGGACAACATTGGGAGACCGGCGGAGAATGGGCAGATTGGGGTTGTCGATGAAGCGGGTCGGGCGATCGGTTTGCAGCTCTACGATGGGTTGTTCAAGGTTATACCGGCTGAGGAAAAAGGGAGTTTCAAGGAGGCTTTTAACATTCGGTTGGAGGAGCTTCAGGTGATTGATATTCAGTTTTTACACGGTACGCCAAAGCCGACGATTGCCGTCTTGTACAAGGACATGAAGGAGGCGGTGCACATTAAAACGTACGAGATTGGTATCCGGGAGAAGGAGTTTCTCTCTTCGCCGTGGGCCATGAATGATTTGGACAGAGGCTCGAGCATCATCATTCCGGTGCCGGCGCCGCTCGGAGGCGTCGTTGTCTTGGGCGAACAAACGATTGTTTACCTGAACAAAACGGACGCGGACCCGGAGATTAGGATCAAACCTATCAGTACGCCTCATTTCGTGAACATTGTCTCCTACGGAGCGATCGATCCGGACGGTTCGAGGTACCTATTGGGCGATCACGATGGGACGCTCTACATGCTCGTCGTGAAGAGCGACGGGCAACGCGTGCAAAAGTTGAGCCTGGAACGTCTCGGCGAGACATCCATCGCCAGCACGCTCAACTACCTCGATAATGGCGTCGTGTACGTCGGAAGCGCCTTTGGTAACTCGCAGCTCATCAAGTTGCACGCGGAGCAGTGCGGCGTGGATTCGAGAGGCAATCCCACGTATGTCGAAGTTTTAGAAGAATTCATCAATCTCGGTCCAATCGTTGACATGTGCGTCGTGGACCTGGAGCGTCACGGGCAAGGGCAGGTAGTGACGTGTAGCGGTGCGTTTAAGGATGGTAGCCTGCGCGTGGTGAGGAACGGGATCGGTATCGACGAGCAAGCAGTAATCCAACTGCCGGGCGTCAAGGGACTCTTCTCGCTCAAGGATAGCGACGACAGTCAGGTTGACAAGTATTTAGTCGTTACATTCGTCAACGAGACGCGCATTTTGGGTTTCCTCGACGATAGCGATACATTAGATGAAACAGAAATCGCCGGTTTTAACGCAGAGGCGCAAACCTTGTGCTGTGGAAACATGGTTGGGAACACGATTGTGCAGGCGACTCAAGAGAGCGTTCGGCTCGTCTCCACGTCTGACGGCAAACTGCTCGACGAATGGAAACCGGATGACGGTTCTGCGATTCTTTCTGCAAAGTCAAACCCAACACAAATAGTTGTATCGTCTGATGGAGGCAAACTGTTTAGTCTGAGTGCGGCCAAGGGAAAGCTCAAGTTCGTCGCCAGTACCGTCTTTGATCAAGAAATCGCGTGCTTGGATTGTACCCCGATGAACGATGGAACGAGCTCACCGATTTGTGCCGTTGGTCTTTGGTCTATGGAAATCGTCGTCGCTTCCATGAGTGATTTGAAAACCATCACTAGAGAGAGCATGGACGAAGAGGTCATTCCGAGATCAACGCTCTTGTGTTCCTTTGAGGACATTCCGTACCTCCTCATCGGCCTCGGGGATGGTCAACTCGTCACGTATCTCCTCGACGAGAAGACGGGCGCACTGAGCGGGCGCAAAAAGTTGAGCCTTGGTTCGCAGCCCATCTCGCTGCAAACTTTCAAGAGTCACTCGACGACGTCCGTTTTTGCCGCCTCGGATCGACCGACTGTGATTTACAGCAACAACAAGAAGCTCATCTACTCGAATGTCAATGTGCAAGAGGTGCTGCACGCGTGTCCGCTGAGCTGCAACGCGTTCCCCGACGCGCTCGCGCTCGCGAGCGAGGAAGAACTCACGATTGGTGGCATCGATGACATTCAAAAGCTCCACATCAGAAGCATCCCGCTCGGCGCACAACCAAGAAGGATTGCGTATCAGCCAGAGACAAAGACGTACGCGGTGGTTGTTGACGACGAGTCGCCGACCACGGCCGAGACACAAGTTTTCGTCAAGCTGTTCAACGAATGCTTCGACCAGCTCGCGCAGTTCCAGCTCGAAGAAAACGAGTTTGCGAGCGCGCTCAAGTCGGTTGAATTTGCCGGAGACTCAACGCACTATTACGCAGTCGGGACGGCAATTTCTTTGGAGAATGAAGACGAACCGTCGCGAGGGCGCATACTCATCTTGAAGGTTGAAGAAGACGCTCTCACGCTCGTCGCGGAGAAGGAAGTTCGCGGTGCAGTGTACAACCTGAACGAATTCAAGGGCAAGCTCCTCGCGGGGATCAACTCGAAGCTCGAATTGTTCCGGTGGAAGACTCCTACGGAGGATGACGGAAACGAGCTCGTCAACGAGTGCTCTCACCATGGCCACATCATAGCCTACTGCGTGGCGACGCGTGGAGATTGGATCCTCGTCGGTGATCTCATGAAGTCTGTGTCTTTATTGCTTTACAAGCCGGAAGAAGGCGCGATCGACGAGATGGCGAGAGATTTCAACGCCAATTGGATGACGGCGATTGAAATGTTCGACGACGACGAAACGTACCTGGGGGCGGAGAACAATTTGAACTTTTTCACCGTCGCTCGCAATTCGAACGCGATGACGGACGAGGAGCGAAGCCGCCTCGAGATAATCGGCGAGTACCACGTCGGCGAATTCGTCAACGTTTTTGCCCGCGGGTCTCTCGTCATGAGTCTTCGCGATGCCGACAGCGCGCACGTTCCGACGCTCCTCTTTGGCACTGGCAACGGCGTCGTCGGCGTCCTCGCCAGCCTCCCCAAGGATATCTACGACTTTACCGAAAGGCTCCAAACCTCCATGAACGTTCACGTCCAGGGTGTCGGCGGTTTAAAGCACGCCGACTGGCGTTCTTTCCGCCACGAACTCCGCGGCAAGAGCGAGCCCGCTCGCAACTTTGTCGACGGCGATTTGATCGAGTGCTTTCTCGATTTACGTCTCGAGCAACAGGACGCCATCGCCGCCGATCTCGCCCTCAGCCGCGGTGAAATCATTCATCGCGTCGAGGAGCTCATTCGTCTCACGCACTAAATCTGACGACGCCGACGACGCGCGCGCCATGTAAAAAGAAGAAGGAACAAAGGCTTCCGTGCAAAGTGCTCCTCTTCACCCGAAACCAACCCACGTGATGACGTCACTAACCGACACGAACCATGGCGACCGCGATGCGCGCGGTGTTCATCCGAACCCCGACGCCGAGACGCGTCGCGACGCGGGCGCAGGGCGGTGGAAGAGACGCCCCGGAACCCATGGAGGCGCCAAAGCTCACGAAGCGCGGGAAACCGATGCCGAAACCGCAAAAACCGCGACGACGCAAAGCGAAGACTGGTGGCAACCAAGGGGCGACGATGAAGGAAACGCCGAGCGCGGCGGACGTCGCGGCCGGGGATAGATTCGATGAGATCGTCGCCCGAGGTGGAATCGTCGTCGAGGTGTTCGTGCGAGCGGCGGGACCGAATCAGTGGTTCCCCGTCGGACCGCTGGCGGTGTTGTCCGCGAAGGCTATCAAGCGAGAGATTTGGGCGGCGGAGGAACCGTTGCGCAAGGCGGCGTTTAAGATGTACCCGGCGCTCGCGAAACCGCCAGCGTTCGGGCGAGTTGAGTATGGCTACCGGGAGCGCGATGAGGAAAAGAAGGTTTCTGAAGCGGATATTCGCGACGCTGCGGGTAAGAAGAATCCGTTTGACGACGTCGTCTTGCTCACGCGCGAGGACGATTCGACCGAGTCGGAGAGCGAGGGGTTCTTTAGCAAGATTAAAAAGGCGCTCAACCCGTACGATGGTTAAATGCAACGCGCGTCGTTTTTTGCGTGTGCGTGGAAGAAATCTTTAATCGTGTGTAGAAGAAATGTGTCGTTGTTGAAATGATGAGTGGCGTCGCTAAGTAGGAACGTACGAGTCTAATCCTTTTCTCCCTTGTCTCGCTAATAACGCGGCGCCATACGCCGCCTCGTCGCGCTCCGATCGGACGACAGGAATACCACCCATCGCGCTGGAGCGCATCGCGCTCCATGTGGCGTTTCTCGCGCCGCCACCCGCCGTGAAAACCTTTCTCGCGCCGCTCGACGCGCCGAGCTCTCTCATGCGTTCGTAACATCTCGCCTCGACGTTGGCGATAGATCCGAGAAGATTCGCCACAAACTGCGCGTCGTCGTTCGGTCTCGAAGACTCAACCATCGATGCCGCCTCGTCGACGCTCACGCCGAATCCGAGCATGACGCCCTCGAAATAATCTTCAGTCGGCTCGATGCCATCCTCGTCGATGCGCGCGCTGAGCTTCTCCAACTCGTCGTTACTGAAGAATCGCCTCAGTATCCACCCACCCAAATTCGAAGCACCACCGACGAGCCACCTTCCGTTCAACCGGTGCGAGTACACCCCCGCGCTCAAGTCGTCGACGCGCGCGTCAGAGATGAGCTTGAGCGCGAGCGTGCTGCCGAGACTCGTCGCGCATTCGCCGACGTCCATCGCTTGCGAAGCGACGAACGCGGCGACGCTGTCCGTTGTCCCAGCAATGACTTCACACGACGGCGAACACGCCAACCGGTCCGCGACATCGCTCCGCACCCGGCCAAAGGACGCGCCCGGCGCGAGCACCTCGCTCGGCAACATGTAACCGAATTCGGCGTCGCGCAACCACTTTGGAAACGCCTCCACACCCGGCGCCGGATCGAACCCAAGCTTGAGCGAGTTGTTAAAATCACTCACACCCATCCTACCGTGAAGCTGATACGCCAACCAATCCGCGTGATGCAACAGCGTCGCTCGAGATTTATCCCCGCTTTGCGCTCCGTCCACGTAAAACCATCGCGAAAGTTTACACGCCGCGCTCGACGCGCTCTCGGTGGAGTCCTTCCCAGGTCCGTTTCGAATCCCTCGTATCCTCGCCGATTCATCAGGAAACGTATCGTTGTACATGTACGGCGCGCAGAGCGCCTCTCCGTTCTCCGCGTCGACGATGATCACCGTTCCCGACGTTCCGTCCACCGCCACGGCGTCCATCCTCCCTCGCTCGTCCTCGTCCAAAGCCTCCAACAGCTCCCACATCGCCCGCAACCACGGCGCCGTCATGCCAGTTTTCGAATCCGGCGCCTCGTACCCTCTCGCGGCGCTCCGAACCAGTCTCCCGTCGTCGTCCACGAGCGCTAAGCGCGCGCTCGACGTGCCGAAATCCAATCCACAATACAAACGAGAGCGACCGTCACCGCTCTCTGTCGCCGCCGCACCGTCGTTCGTCGCCGCGCTTCTCGTCATCGCCGCGCGTCGTCCGAGACGTCCGTTCGCGACCGTCGTCGTCGTCGTCGACGCGCGCGAGACGCTTCGCATCCGTCGTCGTCGCTTTGTGTCGCGGACAGTTGGTTCACGTCAGAGTCACGCGCGCGCGATGCCGATGCCGACGGCGTCGTCGTCGTCGTCGTACATCGCGACGAAGACGGCGCGCGCGCGCGCTTCTCGTCGTCTTCGTTCTCGTCGTCGCGAGGTTCGTTCCTTTGGACGACAGAGCGCGTCGTCGTCGTCGTCGTTAAAGCGGCGTCGCCCATCGCGTGGGAGCAGCGGCACCGACGCGGCCGACGCGACCGCCGTCGTCGCGTCTCGCGGGACGTCGACGGTTCGGCCGCGACGAGGCGCGACGACGACGCGAACGGCGACGCCGAGTCCCGACGACCGGAACGACGGTGAAGGAGGACGAAGACGGAAAGGTTCGTTCGGTCCGCCCCGCCCCGACCCGCCGGCGTTGGAAGACGTCCTCCTCTTGCTGGGAGACTGCACGGTGCTGTGGTTGTACGCGCTGTTTAAAAAAGTCTCCGCGGTGTCCGCGATGCCTGATTTCCCCGGATGGTTGGCGCCGATCGATGTGAGCGCGCAGAGCGCGGCGGCGTTCGTGGTGGAGTGCGTTTGGACGCTGTCGTTGTGGGTCGCCGTGTCGGCGTTGCGCGACGCGTACAAGATTGATAATTTTAAAACGCCGACGGTGAAGGACGCGGCGGTGGAGACGGTGAACGCGTGGGTGATTTGGGCGCCTCTGCAAGCGATGGGCGCGGTGATGGCGATGAAAAGCGGGCTCGGGCAGGCGGCGTCGCACGGGCTTTTGGTTTCGGAAGTCACCGCGCTCGGAGTTTTGCTCGGTTGGAGATGCTACGCGAAGGTTTTTTCCTTATTAGGGCCGAGTCGGAACGCGGACAACGCCGGTCGAGACGACGAAGAGTGGGGGGAGTTTTATCGGATGTTTAGCGGTGTAGCCATAATTTGTATTTCTTGCGCCATGGTGGAGATGATTGTGTACCACGGGGCGGATTTGTAATAACAACGACACGCGACTGAACGCGGAGCGCTCATCCGTCGGGAGTCAGAACGCAACTGAGGGTGTGTATCGCCCCGTCCCGCGCGAACGCTTGCTCGCCGACGATCGAGCACCCATTCACGAAGACTCGATTCGCCGTTCTCTCCCGGCGCTGCGTTTCGACGAAGACGTTGCCCATGGCAATCTCCAACGTGTCCAGCGTCTTGGACGCCTCGCCGACGCCCAGCGATTCGAGCGAATAAAATCCGGGAACGACGTGATAGAGCAACACGTCTTCCACGGATGGAACACCGGACTCGCGTCGTCGCGCGTAAAACGTGGCCCCGACTCCGGGATCGGCGAGGTAGTCGGTGAAAGCTCTGTTGTTTGGCGCGAAAATCGTGCAAAAAGCGCCTCTCAAAGCGCACGCCGATTTAATTCTATCCGTCAGAGCGCTCCCGCGAATCGCGTTGGCGAACATGCTCAGGTCTGGGTGCGCGAACAAATACTCCAACACCGTTCGACGCGCCGGGAGCGGCACACCCGGGGGTACGAGGACGCAATCGATGTAGTGCACCACGCTTTGGCCGACTGAAATGTCTCTCAATCGAGGGTTGATGGCGCACCCGTCGACGCGCGCGACGTTTGGTCCGTTTCCGCGCGCGTCCGTCGTGTACGCATCCACGGTGACGTGGGCGTCGAGGAAACGCGTGGGCGCGTGCGAACCGAATCTCATAGATTCAGTGCGCAAAACGACGTCGTTCGCCGTCATGTGGTACTCGAGCGAACGGAGCAACCAATCGTGAACGTCGCCGCCGAAGAGCTCCTCTTTGGTGATGCCCAGACGAAACAAGTGCGCGTACCAGGCTTCATTCGTCGGTACAAACAGCGTCATTCGAGCCTCTGGATCGCTGAGATCGCCCGTTCGTAGTCCCGTGACGACGAACGCGTCTCCCGTGAAACCGATTTCGGCGTTTCGACGAGCGTCCAACGCGTAATCAGCCAAAGTAGCCTCGTCGCGCGCGGACGCGTCCAACGCGTCGCCGCCGCGCAATCGCTGGAAAAAGGTTTCAATCAAAGGAACTTGACGACCCCCCGCCTCGTTCGACATCGCCCCGGTGTCGTCGGGATCGAGTTGTCGATGCTGATTGTAAATCGAGTGCGAGAGCGCCGGCGGAGGCGGCGGCGCCGTGACGCCCCAATCATCTGGAGGCGTCGTCGCGCACGCCTCGCCGATAACGAGCTCGCGACGGCACGATTCGATTGCGTAATCCCGAAAGAAGGCGACACCTTCTTCCCCGATCACCATGGTTATCGTCGTCATTAACGACGTCTCGCAGAAACATCGCCGATCGTTCGCCGTCATCAGCGCTTCGCAACACGCAGACGAGGCGCCCTCTTGCGAAGAACAGTGTTGGGAAATTCCAGAAAAGACGACGGTTTGACACGACGTCTGCGCGCGCGCGACAACCGTGAAATGCGACACCGCGATGGCGCACCACGCGAGCGCGGTGGTGGCGGCGAAACGAATCATCGCGTGGGCGCGCTGTTGTTGCTGCTGCTGCTGCTACTGCTGCCGCTGCCGCTCAGTTGTGAGGTTGGTTTTTCTTCTTCTCGTAGTCACAAACTCAAAGACTCGTCGTCGTCTTTGTCGTCTACTTGGACATGTAATAAAGCAACACAAAGATCGTGCACGCGGCAACCACGGCGGCTAAGATGACGGCATCTTTATTCTTCTTTCTTTTAATGGCCAACAACAGGTTATTCACCGCCGGAAACTTGCTTCCAATGGCGATCAATTTATTCCCCGCGTTGCTCAAAATCCCGCGTTGCGCAAACAACTCCCTCGCCGTGTTCTGCGCCACTCCAATCAAATCATCCACCGCGCTCGTAGATCCCGCGATGCGCGCCCTCTCGCGAATCAACCTCGCCTCCATGCTCTCATCGTCTCCACCGCCACCGCCGCCTCTCCTCGAAGCCCCACCGAGCAGGGCGTCTCTTCCCGCTTCTTCCTCGACGTCTCTGCGCAACCGTCGCAGTTCCCCGGCGTACTCGCTCAACACCTCCCGGTGTCTCTGTAACGTGTGCGTCCTCGCGTCTCTGTACTCCCCGCCACCACCGTTCGTCGTCGTCGTCGTCGTCGTCGTCGTCGCGGACGCGCTCATCGCGCGTTCTTCGTCCGTCTTGAGCGTCCGAGCCATCTCTTCGTTGATTCCTCTCAACCGATCGATCTCCGTCTCCCCCCGCCCGCACGCCTCGAACGCGTTCCCCAGCGCATCAGATCGCGACGTCGACCCTCCACCGCCGTACCCTACCGTCATCCCATCGTTCGTTCGCGCTGTCGTCGTCGTTCGCGCGCGCGAACCGTCAGTCGTTCCGTTCGTTCGAGCGCGCATTCAACCGTTCGAGCATCACATCGTCGTCGTTCGTCGTCGTCGTTCGTCGTACCTAATCGCGCCAGCTCCCCGAGTTCCCGCTCGATCGCGCTCTCGCACCGTCGCGCGTCTTTCCTCAGTTCCTCCCACGTCGACATCGTCGTCGTCGGTCCGCGTCCGCCCGTCCGTCGCATTCTCCCGTCGATCCCATCGCATCGCATCGCATCGCATCGGGCCTTTGGCGCGCGCGCGCGCTCGACCGCGACCCGCGCTCGGATTCTGAACGCG
>JACLAB010000422.1_pt1 | contig 41009 bp, 23 predicted proteins | sample 8027921 | NCBI WGS metagenome assembly JACLAB01 (sample SAMN15725117, study PRJNA655200) | protist metagenome | isolation source: fluorescence activated cell sorting (FACS) single amplified genomes of... | place: USA: West Boothbay Harbor, Gulf of Maine | collected 2000-07-19 | reverse complement strand
AATTTCGCGCGAGAGAGTTCGTGTTGCATAGAGTTTAAAAGTGACTTTTGACCGTGTGTAATAAAATCTCACGTTTCATATTAACAAAATGTGGAGGGGTATTATTCTCGACGATAATACATATTCACGAATAAAATAAAAGTTTATTTCATTTCGACTTCTTCCGGCGCGGCCGCTCCGTCGTCGTCGTCGTCGTCAAAGTTCTTCTCCAATGGAGTTAACCACGACTTCGGGAAGCAAGAAACGTTACCGCAGGTTTTTTCCATGACGTGTAAAATAGTAAACACGAGCAAAGAGACGGCCGGGGAGACCAAAGAGTCCACGCCGGTCCAATCTTCGAACCTGGATTGTTTGCATTCTTGCACGGCTGGATCCCACAAATCAGCGCTCGTTTTATCGAAGAACACCGGGTATAAATCCGAAGCCGCGGTGCCGTAATTCAAAAACTCGTCGCCGCCGTACGGGTAGATCAAGTATCCGTCCTTTTTCAAGGAAAATTCCAAGATGACGCGGCACAAGGAGCCGGCAAAGATGGACCAGAACGCCGCGTTCGCTGACGGGTCTTTGACGTAGAAAGCCGCGAAGAGCGGGACGACAGCGCCGGCTAAAGCGACATCGAAGGCGACGACGAGCAAATATCCGGTGGTGTCAGATTTCGCAGAGGCGATCCCCATCGCGATGAACGCAAACGGGATGGTAGAGATGCGCGCCCAGCGTAACAACGTATCTGGTTTAATCATATCTCCCGGCATGTGTCTGACGATGTTGTGCGAGAATACAGTTCCAAGCGCCAAGATGGCGCCGTCGCACGTACTCATAGACGCGGCGACGATGCCGAGTAAGCACCAACCGCCCAATCCTTTCGGAACGATGTGGGTCAACATGTAAATGAACGCGTTCTCGTCTGGTTTCCACATCCCGCACGTAGGTAAACCGAGAATCTTCGAGCACGAGTCCGCTTCAAATTCCGCGAACGGAGAATCCGGACCGAAATAGTAACGAGTAGCGGCGCCCGTGTAAGCGAACGGGATACCGACGAAGAACGTCAACAAACCGGCAATTAAGCAACCGATTTGGGCCGTAGACGGCGTCTTAGCCGCCAAACAGCGGGCTTGGAAATCCAAAGCGGCCAAGTTACCGAAACCAAGCACGAAAATGGTGGCCCAGTTGAACAAGATGGCGTTCGGGAACGGCGTCAACGCGCGCGGGTCGCTCATGGACTTGTCGTAGATGACTTTGTCGCCAAACGGATAGGCGCCGGCATCGGTTCTGCAGTTATCATCAGACGGGCACCATTTCGCGGTGTTGTAGCACCAGGCATCCGGAACGTTCGTGCACGGAACGCCGTCGTACAACTTTGCAGTCGCTTCGTCGGGATACACGTAATCCGGGAATCCGATGGACGGCGGAGGCGCGCTGTACTCTGCGTTTTTGATGATCCAATAGACGGCGGCGAGGCATCCAGTCATACCGACGGCGGATTGAATGACATCCGTGTATGCGACCGAAAACAAACCACCGCACGCCGTGTACACCAAGATGATGATGCCGGATAAGAAGACGCCGTCGGTGATATCCAAATCAAACAGGTAGGACAAAATTTTCGCCATGCCGACCAAGTTCCCGGCCAACAAGCAAAGAAAAGAGCAGCACAAGACCAAACTCGCGATGATCTCCGTGGCGACGCCGTAACGTTTGCCGTAAATATCCGGTAAGGTGAGAACACCCTCGTTATTCATTTTCTTGGCAAAGAACAACGCGTTCAAAATCAAAGACAAGCCGAGACCAATCGGTAACACCGCGCCGTCGAAAAACGCGAATTTATAACTCAAATCCGCGTTGCCTAACAACGCGTTCGAGTCGATCGATTGCGACGCCAAGGTCAAAACAACAACCGGTAACGGCAAAGATCGACCGGCGACGAAGAAATTCTTCGCTTTACCTCCCACAAAATATACGGTCCCAATGCCAATCATGCAAAACAAAACCACGATGCAAATGACGCCGATGCCGAACGAATCGTCCGGTTTAGGCACCGTCGCCGGGCACGGAATCGCACAGATGTCCATCTGGCAGCAAGAACCAGCCGTCGGTAACTCTGGCGGGTTCGCCGCATCGATCAGACCGGCAAAAAACGACTCAATGTCGCTGTTTGAACCAATGCACGTCGCATCCGCGAACTGAACGTTGTTGTTCGCGAACAAGCCGCCACACAACAGCGCGAGAAGCGCGCAAAGAAGCACGCGAAAGGTCGCTTTTCCAATCATGATTTCTGAATCGGTGTACAAAAAAATTTATAAAAATAAATATATTCCTCTCGATGGTATTATAGTAAGAAGAGGTTCGCAAGGGTGATGCGCGCGCAATAATATCGCGTCTGCGTCTGCGTCTGTCTGTCCGGTGCGTTCGCGCGTAAAGAGAAAGAGAGAGAGAGAGACAAGCTACTTCTCTTTTTTTGTGAGGATAAATAAACGTGCCCAAAAAGAGAAAAATCATACACTCCTGCCCTATAAAATGCACTATATGAGCACCCACCCAAAGGTCGCGAAAACGGTCTCTGAAGCGACACGCGCGTTGAAAAAAAGCAAAAAGTACGTACAGAGAGAGCAAAAAGTACGTACAGAGAGCAAAAAGTATAGCGACGAGTTCGGAACAAACACACCAACGAACCAAAAAAAAGTGAAAAAAAGGCAGAACAACCCTAAACATGTGTGAAGTGGATAGCGCTTCAGAGAGAGAGATATTTTGGACGCACAAACACAACAAATGGGACTCCAACGTCAACGACAGCGAGGAGCGATGAGTGTTGGTCGCGCGGTGGTGCGGCAGCTCGGACGATGCGCTGGTGGTGGTGCTGCTGGTGGTGGTGCTGCTGGTGGTGGTGGTGGTGCCGCTGCTGCTTCGGCGGCGGCGAGTAGTTCTTCGTCTTCTGCCGTTTCCACTTTGGCGAAGCGTTTTCTTCTCTCGCATCGAACGACGCACCAACGCGCGCGACGAGGACGACGGATGACGACGACGGATGATGGCGCTCGCGCTTTCTCTGCCGCTACTACTACCACTACTTCTGCTGCTGCCGCTTCGTTTTCTTCCTTCGCCGCCAGCGCTGCGACTGCCGCCGCCGCGGCGCGTGGTGGTGTTCGTCGTCGTTGGTGTTCTCGACAGTTTTCCTCTTCTTCTTCCTCTTCTTCGAGCAAAGTTTCCCTCGAGTCTGAGATCCCGCTCTTGGCGACGACGACGTTCGTCGGCGTCGCCGTGGCGAGTTTTTGGCGAGGCGCGTGGTACGTTCTCGACGAGGTCGTGTTTCCCGCGGATGTTTTTAAAAGTGGTCTCGCGTGTTTCGTCGCCGGCGTCGGCGGGCTGGCGACGTCGCAGCACGCGAAGTTGTTGCTGTTGCGAGAGCTGTCGTGCACGACGCAGACGAGTCACCGGAAGCGGGTGCTGATGTTTACACCGCCGACGTATTTCGTGGCGCTGAGCTGCGTGTTGTTTTGGCGAGGGGTGTGGTGTTTGTGGGATAGCGCGAGCGACGCGTATTTTGGAGTAGCAGACGGAGAGGACGATAGCGATAATAGCACTAGTAATAATAATAATAATAATAATAACAGCGACGTTCGAGAAGAAAACGGCGAGGACGAGAACGTCGCGTTGGGTTTGTATGCGTCGGACAAGTTCAAATCAGGCATCGTTTCGCACGCGGCTGGTGTGACCGCGTTAGTATCCACGGGGTTTCTCGCCTCGGCGGCGTGTCCGCCGGCGGGATTGTGGGTAGCGCGCGACGCCGCGACGGCGGTGAGAGTCGCGAGATTGGCGGCGAGACGATGACAACGTTTGTGATGATAGAATTAAATGATTTTCATTATGTACAACATTTTCTCTTGTTTTAATATTCTATTCGCGTGAATTAGTCTAAGAGCTTTCGACACTCCTCGTACGATACGAAGCAAATAGCCGACGCCGGCACCGCTCGCAACAGTTTCAGCCCGAAACCTTTGTACAGCGTATTCGTTCTTCGCAAATGCGAAAAAGCCTCCCAAATGCTTGGTTTATACGTGCTCGAAGTATTCGCTTGAATGTGCGTTTTAATGGTATCGAACGGGTATCCGACTGCCCACGCGACGGCACCCGCGGACGCGCCGCACGACATCGCTTCGATCGACGAAAGCTTCTCTTCTTTGTCTTCTTCTCCTCGCAGTAAAGAACCGCGGCGTTCGTCTTCGCCTCTCTGTCGCTCTAAACATTTTCTCTTGAAATACTCGTAAGAAAGAAACCACACTCCGTGTGGCACTCCATCTCTCAACAACGTCGAACCTAATCCTCTAAACGCTACGGACGCCGCCGCCGCGTGCGCGTGGTGGTGGTGCCCGGCGCCGCCGTTCCGCCGCAACAACCTCTCGGCGACCGCCGCCGCCGACCCGCCCTGAACCTGTTGGTTCACTTTCAACAACTCAAACGGCGCCACGACGAACGATTGAACGATCCCACCGCACACGCCACCCACGAACACCGGCATCAGACTCTCGACGCTGCTGCTGCTGCTGCTGCTGCTACTCGTTGCGGTGTTATTATCGTTACTGTTCTTGTTCTTTTCCATCCATCGCTCGCCCGCGCCGTACCCGACGAACAGGAGCATATTTTGTAACGGTATCACCATCGTCGCCGCCGGAAGACCGCGGAAGAAAGCTTTACACCCGCCGTCTCGAAACACGGAACGGAGAACATTTCTAGTCGTCGTCGTCGTTGTAGATGTTGTTGTTGTTGTTGCCGTGGCAGTTGTTCCTGTCGTCGCAGCCGAAGTCGTCGTCGTCGTCGTGACCCATTCGCCGCCACTTGAATGTTGACGACGGGGAATCGACGCGCTTTGTACCCTCGTCAAAATCGTATCCACCGGTTGCACGCAGACGGTAGAGCTGGCGCCGGCGACCCATCCGGCCAACGCGTCGACGAAGAATTCTCTCCGTTCGCTCGCTTTGGCATCGTTGGTCGTCATTTTTTTCCCGTCGCAGCTCTGCTTTTCGATCGTTTATTAGAGTAGTTTTGCGGTTTTGTGAGGGAAACGAAGACTCGAAGAAAAGTGATTTTGAGATATTTTTACACGCGCGTTAGGCGCGACACGGATGACTTTCATTACATTAAACATTATACAACACACACACACACACTTTCATTCTCTCTCAAACGTCCACGCCTTTGCCGCTGAACGATAAATACAACCACGCGCATCCGCACGCGAACGCGCCGACGGCGAAAAATACGTTGACCCAGAAGACGACGAGGTTGGCGGCGTCGAGCTTTTTTCGCCGCCCGGCGCCGGCCAAGGCGGCGGCTTTTCGCAACGTTTCGCCGAACAGGACGGAGAAAAGAGTCATGGCGAACGTAGAACACAGGAGGAAAGATACTATGAACGCGGCTGATTTCGAAGAGGAGTTTAAGACGACGCCAGGGAGGACGCCGAGGATGCCGGAGACGCCGGAGACGCCGTGGACGAGGCCGACGAGGAAGGCTGATTTTTTCGCCTTGTCTCCGGTCGAAGAGTCCTTCTTCTTCTTCTTCTTCTTCTTCTCCGCCGCCGCGGTTGTCTTCGTCGCATCGTCGTCGTCGTCGAAACAAAGACTGTTCTTCGAAATGGGCTTTTGGTGGTCGTTATCTTCTCTTTTCCGTTCTCCTTCGTCCGCGACGATTACTACCGCGCTCGCTTTCTCACCGCGAAAATCGTCCTCGTCCTCCTCCTCCTCCTCGCGACGCTCGCACCCGCCGCGTTTGCTGCTTTGGTGCACGTGCGGTTCCCTCCTCGCGTGCATCTCTTCGTGCTCCTTCGAACCAGACGTCACCACTCTCGCACCAAAAACCGTCGGATCAATCTCCAACACGACTTCGTCTCCCGCGTGCGCCTTCTCTTCCCCTTCGCCTTCCGCCGTGTCGTCTCTCACGTGTTCTTTTTCTGCCTTTTCTCTCTCTCGAAACTTTTTCGCGCCTCGCGCCGCCGCGAGCGCGACGGCGATCATCGTAAAGCCAACGATCTTATCCCCCACGTCGCCAATCGCGTTCACGTTTAACTCTCGCTTCATCAAGAAGAACGCGCACACGAGGAACGACAGACCGACGGAGTGTCCGAGCGCCCAGGAGAATCCGAGGAGGACGTTTTCTCTTCTTCTTCTTCTTCTTAGATTGTTGTTGTTGTTGTTGTTACTCGTTCTTCTTTTTCCGTCGTCGTCTTTGAGGGAGACAGAGAGAGAAGTGCGTCCTCTCTCTTCGTCGCATTCGTCGTCCGCGCGGGCGGTCGTTGCTTCTTCTTCTTCTTCTTCTTCTTCTTCGCGATGATGATCGTCTGAATTGGAAATCGGCGAGGCGGCGACATCATCATCATCCGTCGTCGTCGTCGTCGTCGAAGAAGAAGAAGAAGCGATGACCGCCAGCGCGATGACGTGGTCCGGGCCGGACAACACGTGCGCGAGGCCAAACGTCGCGCCGAACGCGATCAAGGAGGCCAACGACGCGTTCTCCTCGAACGAAGTGGAAGAAGAGACCATATCAAAGCGCTCGTATATGACGATGCAAAAGAGGAGGTTTTTTGTAACTGTCAAAAATTTTGAAACCCTAAATAATAGAAAACGTCGAAAACCCTAAATTAAACTAGGGCAAAAAAAAAGTTCGTTAGTTAGGGAAGAACAACACACGGATAGAGAGAGAGAGAGAGAGAGACTCTTTGCGCAAACAACCGCCCGAACGAAAACCGACGACGACGCGTCGTCTCGATACGCATAGAAAGTGTGCACCTCTTTCTGTTCCCTGCCTGAAAAAGAGTCTAATCTCGCAAAGAAGCGAGCGTGAGCGCGTAAAAGAGGGCCTCGTTGAAATTGCATCACCATGGGTAAGTTTTTCCATCAGCTCGCCAAGCCGGCGCGCTTGCGCCGACAGCTGGAACTGCTGAAACAACGAGGAGGACAACAAAACGTAATAACGACGAGCGGCAACAATAAGACCGCCGCGATGATATCTTCGAGCGTTTTTGGCATCAGTAATAATAATACGATGAACAATCGACAGCAACAACAAGTCCGTCACCACCACCCGGACCCGAGGGATTTGAAGTACATCTCCAAAGGATGGAAAGCGGCTTTGAAAGAAAAAACGATACCGGAGAGCGCGCACGAGGCGTCGGTGAAGCGAGAGTTAAAGCTCGGATTACAAGGGTCGAGCTCGATCAACGATAAGACGATACCGACGTTTTCGAGAGGCGAGTTACCTCACTTTGCCGGCATCAACACGTTCATGAAAGCGCCGTATTGCGAAGATATTTCGGAGGTTGGGAAGTACGACGCGGCGGTGGTGGGCGTGCCGTTCGACGGCGGGACGACGTATAGGCCGGGGACGAGGTTTGGACCGCAAGGTATTCGGAGGATTAGCGCGTTGTATACGCCGTATAATTACGAGACTGGGGTGGATTTGAGAGAGCAGATGACGCTGTGCGACGCCGGGGATATCTTTACCATTCCGGCGAATCTCGAAAAGTCGTTCGATCAGATTTCCAACGGCGTCGGATACATCGCGAGTACAGGCGCGATGCCGATTATTTTGGGCGGCGATCACAGCATCGGGTTTCCAACCGTGCGAGGTATCGCCGCACAAACGACCAAGAACATCGGAATCATTCACGTCGATCGACACGCGGATATCCAAGAGTACGATTTGGACGAGAGAATGCACACGACGCCGTATTTCCACGCCACAAACATCCCGAACGTGAAGCCGGAAAATTTAGTACAAATCGGCATCGGCGGTTGGCAAGTCCCGAGAGCCGCGGTGAAAGAAATCAGAAACCGACGAACGAACGTGTTCACAATGTCCGACGTGGAAGATTTAGGCATCGAAAAAGTCGTCGAAATGGCCTTAGAGCGCGCCTGGGACGGCTGCGACGCGGTGTATTTATCTTACGACATCGATTCCATCGAAGCCGGTTTCGTCCCCGGCACCGGTTGGCCTGAACCCGGCGGCTTCTTACCGAGAGAAGCTTTAAAACTCGTCGGTCTCGTCGCCGCCGAAGGTTTGTGCGGCATGGAAGTCGTCGAAGTCTCCCCTCCGTACGACGTTTCCGACATCACCGCTCTCATGGGTCTGCGCATTTGCGTCGACGCCATGGGCGCCATGGTCGCGCACGGCAAAATGGGTAAACACAAGCACATAATCGACAAAGAGTTCGTCCCGTTTTAACAACGCGGCGCGCGAATCAATAAAAAGGGGGGTCAAAGAGAAAAAAGAAAAGAGATTATGATGAATATATATTTATAGCGCGCGTCTTCAAAGAAGAAGAAGAAGAAGAAGAAGAAGAAGAAGAAGAAGAAGAAGAAGAAGCAACGCGTGTTCGCCGAGGACATATACAACTCCTCTCCTTGTACATATGAAGAAAAGAACACGCGCGCGCGCGCCTACTACGTTTTTTAAAAATTAACCAATTAAGTTCCTCCCTTTACAAAAAAAACGAACATTTTCATTGACAAAAATCTAATCTCCCCAAGCGCGCGCGCGTTCCTTCCTCTCTCTCTCTCTCTCTCTCTCTCTTCGTGTTCTTTTTCCACACCGCGACCGGACCGCCGCTGCTTTTCGCATCGAAGTAAAGAGAAGAAAAAGAAGACGCGCGACAAAACGAGATGGAGAAAGAAAAGAAGGAGGACTTAGAGATGTTCTTAGAGAAGAAAGAGAACGAACTGTTGGAGTTTGAGCGCATGTTGAACGGACGAGAGAGAGAGTTTCAGTTGCAGCAAGAGCTGATCGAGTGTTTGGAGAAGAGGAATCGAGAGTTGGAGGAGGAGGTGGCGAGGGCGAAACAGCGGAGGAACTCGACGACGACGAGGACGAACAACGACGACTTTGACGATGGGAAAGAGGAGGAAGAGGAGCAAAATTTGAACTCGCCGGTGTACGACGCGGTGGCGTCCATGTTCGGGAGGTTTACCGGGCTAGGAGGAACGACAACGACGACGACGACGACAACGACGACAACAACCGATGATGATGATGCTGCCGCAACGGGGAAAAACAAGAAGAAGAAGGAGGGAGATTTTCGGGACGACGATTACGACGGCGAAGAAGGACGCGAAGGAGAACGAGAAGGCATCGTGAACATCGTCGTGAGCGAGGACGAGAACAAGAGCGGCGGAACATCGAGGGTGAGTTTTGTCCCAGGTTTGGTGAGCGTGAAGGATAAGAGAAGATTGATGTTCGCGGTGGTGGACGCAGAAATTGATGCGAGACAGTTTGTTGGATTGAGGAGGATGAGCAAAGAAGAGAAGGAGAGGATGACGGCGTCGTCGACAACGAGCGGGAGCGGGAACGATAAGAAGCAAGGCAACAGGCATTTGAAAACTTTGGCGCAATATTTGATGCACCGTAGCGCGTCGCAGGAAAATTTAGGGGCGAGCACGAATGGTGATGGTATCAACAACGACGGAGGTGAAAATTCTTCCTCTTCTTCTTCTCCGATGGAAATGTACGAGATTTTATGGAAAGAGGACGGGGAAATGAAAAGGTTGGCGTTTGAAGCGAACGCGGAAGGGTTCATACACGTATCAAAAAGAGTGCAAAAATGGAGCGAAGAGGCGAAAAGTGCGGTTGAAGCGATGCCTGCGGATGCGTTAGCGTCGAATACTGCTCCCGCTTCTGCCTCTGCTAGTTCGGCGGTAGAAAAAGAAGAAGAAGAAGAAAAACAAACGAGGAGAATATTAGAACCAATGCCGAAGAGCCAAGTGACGCAACAACCAGAGCTGATTGGATACGCGGTGAAAAACGCGCCAATCATCGATCAAACGATTCAATCGTGTTTGATCAGCGCGTTACCGTCCCGATTTCGTCGGTCTCCGTGGACGTTGAAGTACTCTTCCAAACGCGACGGCATTTCTTTACACTCGCTTTATCGCGCCGTTCGACATTCGCCGGCGACGGTGTTGGCAGTGAGAGATACCAACGGTTACTGTTTTGGCGCGTTTTCTACAGAAGTCTGGTCGACGCAAAATGCCAACAGGTATTTCGGTACGGGAGAATCTTTCGTTTTTGCCATTGAAAAAGACGGAGACGATACAGTCACGTGCTTCAGTTGGTCCGGGAAAAACGATTACTTTCAAATCGCGAAATCAGAAAGTTTAGGCGTAGGAGGAGGAAGTAATTACGCGCTGTGGATCGATGAAGACTTCACCCGAGGCATTAGCGGTAGTCATTGCGAAACGTACAATTCGGAGTGTTTGGCGAGCGGTGAAGACTTTGACGTTTTGAACGTAGAAATCTACGCCATCGATTAGCTTTTATTTTAATGTGATTAGATGTTGTACTATTAAAACGCTCGATGATGATAATGAACAAATACTGAAAATTTCTTCACACGGTGCTATCGTCCTTATCGTGCATACAACACATGCGTCTTATATACTTAACCGAGCGCGGCGAATCCTCCTTCGTCAATCGTGCTCGCTAAACTCTTATCCCCAGTCTTGACAATCTTCCCTTTTTTCATGATGTGCACCACATCCGGATGAATCAAATCCAACAACCTTTGGTAGTGAGTGATCAACAACAAACCTTTTTCGTCCGATTTCAACCCGTTCACGGCTTCGCTCACGTCGCGGAGCGCATCGACGTCCAACCCGGAATCGATCTCGTCCAATATGCTCATTTCGCTCTCCAAAACCGCCAACTGCAAAATCTCGTTTCTCTTCTTTTCCCCACCAGAAAACCCTTCGTTGACGTTTCGAGTCATAAAACTCGGATCCATGTTCAGTTTATCCAACTTCGGACTCAAATACCCGTAAAACTCCAACGGATCCATCTCCTCTTCGCCTCGATGTTTGCGTCTTTCGTTGCACATCATGCGCAAAAAATCCGTATTCGACACACCGGGCACCTCCACCGGTGACTGAAACGAAAGAAACAACCCCGCCCGAGCTCGCTCTTCCGGTTCCATCTCGAACAAATCCTCCCCTTTATACTTTGCCGTTCCACCGGTCACCTCGTACGCCGGGTGGCCGACCAACACTTTCGTCAGCGTGGATTTGCCGCTTCCATTCTTTCCCATGATGGCGTGCGTTTCGCCTTCGCGGACGATTAAATCCACGCCCTTGAGAATCTCCTCGCCAGTTTCCGCCACTTTCGCCTTCAAGCCAGAAACTTCGAGAATCACGTCGCCTTTTTTCGCCCGGACGATGGTTGTTTTGCCGCCGCTTCTTTGGAGAGAGGAAGAAGAAGAGGAAGATCGGCGGCGAAAGAACACACTCGTCATCACTCGATTTCGGGAGGAGTAATTCGCGGACGAAGACGACGACGACGAAGACGACGACGAAGTCGACGCCATCATCGTTTGTCGCTGAATGTTACGAGCGATGGAAGAAGAGGAAGAAGAAGATGCGGTCGCGAGAGCGTTTGCCCCGGTCGCGTGCACAGACATTTTTTTTTATCTCTCCGTGATGAAACGTGTCACAAAATCTTATCAGAAAATTTTTGTGATTTTCTTCGCAAAAAAACTTTGATAAAAGGTAAGTTTTAGGGTTTTATGTAAACCCTAAACAAAGCGTTTTTATGTTATGAGAGGAAAAAGTGAAACGGAGAGACACGACAGAGAAGTAAACGCAGAGAGGTACAAATGATGACGATGTCGACGCGCGTCGCCGCTTCTTCCTCCTCTTCATCTCTCGCGAAGAGCACCACTAAGAGCTCTTCTCGTCGTGCCAGAAGCACGGGTTATCCTCCCAAAGCTTTTTTATCAAAGACGACGAACAAGACGACGACGACGAGAGAAAAAGATTACAACTCGGGGAAGAAGAAATCTCGTTACGAGGTGACGTCTTGTTCGTCGTCTCGTTCGTCGCGCGGTACCGATGATAACGACGATGGCATCGAGGAGAAGGCTCGTTCTTTTTCTTCTTCTTCTTCTTCTCCGACGACGACGACGAAATTGAGCAGACGAAGCGCGCTTTTCTTTTCATCTTTCGTCGCCGGGAGTGGTGGTTTTGCACCTTTTGCGAGCGAAGTTGAGACAGAGGCGAAAGCGGCTTTGGCGGGAGAACAATTGATTGATTCTCGCACGTTCGTCTCTCGAGCGATGCAGAAATTCGAACGGAACGACGTTGAAGGTGCGACGATAGATTTTGACGCGTTGATTGCAAAATCTCCGGGGTCGAAGCCGTATTTGTGGCAGCGCGGGATCGCGCTGTATTACATCGACGAGTTCCGGGAAGCGGAGAAGCAGTTTCGGGAGGACGTGAAAGTCAATCCAAACGATACGGAAGAAGCCGCGTGGGCGTTTTTGTCGCAGATGCGGAAAGGAGGCGAAGGAGGAGGAGGAGGAGGAGATGTGTCTTCGACGTTAAATAAAGCGAGGGAGGAGTTCGTGGAGTTGGCTGGGAGAGACAGCCGTAAGGTGATGGGCTCGGTGTTGCGACTGTACAAAACGGGCGACGAAGAAGCGAAGAAAACGTTGGAGTCTTTATCAAAGAAACCGGCGGATTCGACGCAAAGCGCCAGCGACGCTTTTTACGCGTCATTGTATTTAGGATTATATAGCGAAGCGATCGGTAACGCGGAAGAGGCAAAGTATTGGATGAAGAAAGCGAACGGGACGCCGTACGGGCAAAGAGCGAGCGGAGATTTTATGACTTCAGTAGCGAGAGTGCATTTAGCGAGGAGAAAGTGGGACACGATAGACGAAGATAGCAGCGATAGGACGAGACCGACTGGAGGCAACGTAGAGGTTGTTTCCACGCACGCGTTCGATAGCGCCACGCGCAGATTGGAGAGGTTTCCCTTTCCGGAATCTTTTTCCATGAGAATTGTCTGAACAAAAGCTTCATGATGACAATTTTGGTGTAATTAAAAATGACGACTACCTAGTACGACTACTACAAAGAACTACTACTACGACGACGACGCCTCGCTATTTAACAACTGTAAAATTGTCGCGACGATCGTCTCCCCTCTCGCGTTTTCCTCGACATCTGGGTTTTCTATTTTTTCTCTCAACAAACCATCCAACGCCGCGCGAATTTCTTTCAACAAGACGCCGATCCTCGCGTTCGCTTCAAACGTCGCCCATCCGTCCATGCGGATTGTTCCGGCCGAGTGTTGCACGTCGATTTTCCCACCAAACAGTAAAAGTTGGTACGGTGTTACGCTCGTGCAGTCGCGCATGAAAATACTCGCCGTTTGGACGCGTTCATGGTACACGAGCCATCGCGTTGGAAACTGTTTCGCTTTCGCGTTTATAGAGGACGGATGGATTTGGATCAACGCTTCTTTGCCGGTATCCTCGGCTAGATACTTCAGTTTTGGTGGAGGTTGATTCGAGCCAGAGATGATGTTATTCGAGCGCCCTCCTCGGTTTCCCGCAGATTCAACGCGAGCGACGTTCGGGTACAAGCCGGCGACGAGGCAAGCTTTGAGCAAGCGGACGTTTTTAGAGTGACGGTTGGCGGATTCCCACGCCGGTTTTTTCTCTTCCTCTTCCTCTTCCTCTTCCTCGTCCTCGTTCTCGACGGCAACGACAGCGACGCCTGCGCGCGGTTTAGGAATACTGATGCCGTTAGTATTCCCACTTTTCTCCCCCAATGCGACTTTCTTTTTCTGTTTTATCGTCGTCGTCTTTTTTCGCTCCTCGTTCAAAAATCCAGCTTCTCGTAAAAGCTTTACGAACTGCGTTCTCTGCTCGGCAATACCGTATAGACCTTTCATGCTCAAGAAGTTGTCGCGACAAAAATCCTTTTCGAAATTCTTCCCGTTATTTTTCGCCTCTCGCCACGCGTTGTACGCGTTCAGAATCGTCAAATGGTCGCTGAAATCGCCGTCGCTGAATTGCATTTTGGCTTCGTCAGCCTCTTCTCGCATTTCGAGCGGCGAGAGGAATGGAGATCGCGAGCCAAGTACGGCGGCGATCGTGAGCGTCGGGTCTAAACATCCAAGCACGCATCCGTAGAGTAACATTTTACCAACCCGAACGTCGACGGGTAAATTTGCCAAGTGCGCGCCGAGCGGCGTTAAATTATCGCGATCATCCAAAGCTCCCAGCCTTTTCAAAGTTTTCACGGCAACGTCAACGGCGTTTGATTCTGGCGGTTCTAACGCGCGCGATAGAAAACCAGAAATGCCACCAGACATGCGTTGTAGCTGAATCTGTAAGCACAATCCTTCCAAAGGTACGCGCTTGATTTCTGCCTCTTGCCGTTCGGCGAATACCTCGTCGTGGTATCTCCGCGAGTACAAACGATAACACTGTCCGGGTTGGACTCTCCCTGCTCTTCCGCGGCGCTGCTTCGCAGACGCTCGAGAAATCCACTGTTCTTTCAGTTGTAACATGCGCGTGCTCGGGTCGTAGCCGTTTTCTTTCACTTTCCCAGAGTCGACGACATATACCACGTCGTCGATTGTAATCGAAGTTTCCGCGATGTTTGTCGATATGATAATTTTTCTGCTCGATTTACTTTTTGGTCTATCGAAAGCGATGGTTGATTCTGACGTCGCCAACGCGGAATGCAGAGCAATGAGATATGTGCCGTTATCCGTCGCCTTGTGCAAAACGCGCGACGCGGCGCAAGACTCGTGTAACTTTTGAATTTCTGCGAGACCCGGCATAAAGACGAGAATCGCGCCGTCTTGCGGAGTCGTTTCAACGATTTTTTCCAAGAGTTCCACCGCCAATTCGTAGTTGATTTTCTCCTCGTCCAAGTTTCGCAAGGCGTGCAATACGCCTTCTGGATATCGTCCACTTCGTTTGAGAGATTCGTGAAAGCGAAGTTCGTCCGGCGACATTTGAATCTGATCTCGATATTTCATCTTTGGAATGCGAATGCAATACTCGGAGCCGTGTTTCGGTTGATACCCCGTGGAGTTCAAGACGTCTTCGAGGAAATGTTCTTGAACCGGATGCGTGAATCCCGGTATTGTTAAAACGCAAGCCTTTTTAAAGTATCGTTGAAATTGTCCCGCATCAAGCGTCGCGGACATCAAGATTATTTTTAAAGTCGGCCGATGCGGCAGAATGTCTCTCAACAATACGAGCAAGAAATCAGAATCCAAGCTTCTTTCGTGTACTTCGTCGACGACGATGTGCGTCGCTTTCGCTAGCAAAGGGTCTTCAGTCAATCGACGCAACAATACCCCAGTGGTGCAAAACATAATTTTCGTCTCTCTCGATTGTTTCGATTCTAGTCGAATGCTGTAACCTACTGTTTTTCCTATCGTTTCGTTTCGCTCTTGAGCGACGCGACGCGCGACGGACGTGGCGGAAATTCTCCTCGGTTGCGTGCATACTATCGACGTCGTCGCGCCGCGTTCCTTCGCGATTTCGTTATCTAAAATAAACTGCGGAAGTTGAGTCGTTTTACCGCACCCAGTTTCCCCAACGACAACGCAAACTTGGTTTCGTTCAATCGCTTCGATGAGCGCGTGTCTCTTTGACCACGAAGGTAACCTTTCTCGAACTTTCATCATCGGATCGCTCTCTTTCTTCATCAGTTTGTTCTCTAGCTGTGATTTCAAAGCTTTTGAAGTTTCTACGTTTTTCGGCAAACTCAAAGCTTTCGCCTCTTCAATTTGTATCCGCTCGCCTAAAGCTTGCAAGTTTTTCAGAGCCTCCGCGTCGCGTTGCGATTGCGATTGCGCTTCGTGTTTCAACATCGCCTTCTTTTGTTCAGCGAATTTCTTATCCCGTTCGCTTTGAATTTTCAGACGTTCTTTTTGTGAAAGAGGAGCTCCTCTGTTGTTCACATCACTCGAGCCAGCGGCGTTTGCTAATGTCTTCGGTCGTGGAATACCTCCTTTATTGTTGTCGATTTTGTTTTCGTCTTCTTCTTCCTCGTCTTCGTGATACTCGTCGTTCAACGTTTCCGCGTTGACGCGGTACTTTTCCATCGCGTCTAAAGGTCCGTCCCCAGAAAGCCAATCGATTAATCCGTCCAACATCGGTTCTCCCAAATACTCCTCGCTCGCGCTCACTTCCACCAACGCCCGCGTCACCGCCGCTTGTCGTCCGAATGTGAGCGTCGGGTGCGTGAAATGTACTCGCGGAGGCTCGAACGGATACAGTTTCGATCTTCTAAAATCCAGCGAAAGCGTCGCGTGCGTAGCTTTCTTCTTCCCGAGCGAGACGACGCCTTTCATTTGTATTTCAAACTGCGCAAAATCGTCGTCTTCGATATCTTCTACATCTACTCCTCCAATATCTGCCAACTCTTCCCTTCTCGCGTCGAGAAGAATCTCTTCGATTTGTTCTTTCGAGGCGTCTTCCAATCCAGATTCCGCGAACGCGCTCTTCGCTCTTTTCAGCGCCGTTTTCTTCAGAGGCTCGCTCATCGCCGAAAGCAAATCATCCAAAGCGACGTCGCCTTTCCTCTTCTCATCTCCTCGAGCGTTCAAAACGGCCATTCTTGCAATATTTTTCCCGAAACCGGCGAAAAACAACTCCTTCGCCACGTCGATTTCCCTCCTCGCCGTCGAAGAGGACGCCGCTGTTCCTCCGGTATCTTCATCCTCCTCCTCCTCATCTTCCTCTCCTCTTTTCCCTTTCTTCGACTTCCTCACCTCCTCCGCGCTCTTCTTAAACGCCTCCGGCAATTCCTCATACAAACAGTTCAAAATCAACCAATCCATCGCTCGATGCGTCCTCCGTTTCCTTTGCTCGTTGAAACCTTGCGCCAAATCTCCCTCCTTCGCTATCCGCGCGCTCGTCTTCTCCATCGCTTTCTTTGCCTGCGCGGCAGAAAACCCTTTCTTCTTCGTCAGCTCCTCGAAGCACTTCCTATCCACGTCGCTCTGATCCACGTCCGTCCGGATCGTTTTCGACGACATTTCGACGTCGACATCTCGACGTTGTTGTTCGAGACCAGTCGCGCTCAAGCTCTTAATCAAGCTTCCAATCATGTGTTGCTCTTTCCCGGACATGTTTATCTTCTCGCCGCTCGTTTTCCCTTCATCGCCTCCTCCTCCTCCTCTTCCTCCTCTCCCTCCTCTCCCTCCTCTTCCTCTCCCCGGAAAAGCCGTTTCCATCTCCCTCTGTCGCCGTCGCTTCATCTTCTCCTCCTTCTCTTTTTGCAGCTTCATCTTCTCCTTCGACATCTCCTTCTGACCGGCTTGGTGGCCGCCGCCTCCGGTGCGTCGACCGCCGCCTCTGTTTGGACCCATACTTTTTTATTCTGTTATATATATCGATGCGTCACGAACGAGCGGCGGGTGTCTTCTCGGTCGCGTTTGATGTCATGCGTGCAAGAGTGTTTATCTCTCTTGTGCGTGTTTTTTTGCCGATTTTGGAAAAAATGCGTCGGAGAGATCTCGGACCATCGTCAGAAACAAAAGCGCACGGACGACTGACTCATCTCGCCGCTTCAAAAAGCAGCGAGTTTCGAGAGAGAAAAGAACGCGGAGGAGAGAGAGAGAGAGAGGCTTCTTTCTTTCTCTCTTTGTTTTTCTCTCTCTTTCTTTCTCTCTCTTCTTTATTTATCCATCTATCGTTAGGAGTGGAAATTGGAAACATGAACTTCTCGGGAGCGGATTCTTCTTTCGTGGGCGGCGGCGGCGGTAGTGGGTGCGCCTCGATCGATTTCGGCTTCTCTCAGTGCTTCGGGTGGCAAACGTCGTCGGGTTCTTCCGCGGGAGAAATTGCAAAGCTTTCCGGGCAATTTCCGCCGAACGCGACCGGTGTGGACGTCACGGAGGATGTTAAAAATTTAGAGTCGAAGACGTTCATCGTGACTGGGGCGACTGGCGCGCTCGGACGCGAGTGCGCGAGAGTTTTGCGGAGGCGAGGGTGCAAGCTCGTGTTCGCGAGCAGAGACGTGGAGAAGGCGAGAGCGTTCGTAGAGGAGATGGAGAATGATGACGATGAGGATGATGATGAGGAGGAGGAGAAAGAGCAAGGCGCGGAGGAAGAAGGAGATGAAGGAGACGACGACGAAACCGACGAAGGTAAAGGAGAGAAGCCGCAGAAGACAAAGGAGAAGAAGAAAAAGGTAACGATAAAAGATGTGACGATATTAAAGTGCGATTTGAGCTCCGTGCACTCGGTGAAGTCTTTTTGCCGTGAGTTTCAAAAGTTGGCGCTGCCTTTGCACGGGATTTTGTGTTTAGCCGGGGTGGTCGTGCAGCCGTTTGCGCTGACGAAACCGGACGGCGTGGAGACGCACTTCGCGATTAACCATTTGAGTCACTACGCAATGGTGTCGTTTTTGAGCGACGAGCTGACGAGAACCGCGGCAGTTGCTGGAAGCGACGGAAAGGTGGTATTGATATCGAGCAACGCGCACCACTGGTCGTATCGAGTGCGAAGAGGGACGACGAAACCGAGTCGAGGGATTGATTTTGAAAATTTAAACAGTTCGTACGGGTATTCGGCAATCAACAGCTACGGGCAGTCGAAACTCTGTCCGATTTTACACGCGTGGAGAATATCAGAAACGATCAACGGTGTGAGAGCGTTTGCGGTGAATCCAGGGCAGTTCGGCGAGGAGTTATCGAAACAATTCGGGGAATACTTTGGAGGATCCATTTTGCACTCGTTGGTCGCGCCGTTTACAAAAGTCAGCGTAGAAGTAGCTTCGGCGACGGTTTTGTTGTGCTTGACGAATAGCGGGTTACCTCCCGGAGTGTATTATAGCGAGTGTAAACCGACGAGGAGCTCGTTACCGTCGAGAGATCCCAGGTTAGCGACGCAGTTGTGCGAAGAGAGCGACGAGATGATTAGAGAAATATTAGCAAAGAAACACGTAGAATTGAGCGGAGAGAACGAAGGCGCGGGCGGTGGAGGAGGCAACGATTCTCCGAAAATCCCGCGGTCTCCCGGGGGGATCGTGATGATGACTTCGCCAGCAAAAATGAGCATCGGATGAGATTCACCCCCCCAGAGGAACATAAAAGCAAGCGGTCAGAAAAAGGTACGTGTGCGCGCTTCGTTTGGGCGAGAAGTGAAAAAAAAGTTTTCGTTTCGTTCTCTTCTGGCGAGTTGTTTTTCTATCTTCTTTTTTTTTCCGGCTGATGTATCTAGGATCCGACGCGCTCACAGAATGGTCGATATCCCTCAAAATTTAGCCAATATCATACCGGTTTAGCGACGACTTGCGACGAGCGAAGGTTGAATTACTACATTCTTTGTTCTACTTTTACTGTCTCGCACATTCGTTGATTCAATACCAACGGCAATCTTCTCTATTTATTGTACAGTTTAGCTCACCTTCAGTTTTCTTCTTCTACTTTTCCTTCTAGTGTTGTAAATAAGCGAAGCAAAGATAACAGCCATAGCACTAACGATAAACGTCACGGCGTCCACATCTGGAATTTCTAAAAGCGCGGGCGTTTCTTTCTCGTAATCTATCGGTCCCGCCGCGTTTCGGAGCTTCTCGAGTTCCGGAGATTCAAGATGAACTGGAGGCAGAAGCACTCCGAGATTCTTGCGCACGTACACGTAACCGTCGTCTTCGTCTTTCCTCGGCGCAAAATCGTACTCATACATCGATATTCTCAGATACGTCGTCGTTTCCATGTGTTTAAACATGGACGGATCTAATATTTTCCAAACCTCGGGTGATTTCTGTAGAATGCGAATGATAAACATCGAAAACCATCGGTAGCGCGGATCTTGAAAGACGCCGTCGCCTCGTAAAGCCGCAAACCACATTTGCCAATCTAATCTAGGTTGATGGGGCGCCACAAACGACGGTCGTTTCCGCATATCGCCTGGCTTATGCTTGAATTCGAGCTCGGTCCATTCCATGTCCTCGACTTTTTCCGCGTCGGGCGCAATCTCGAAAATAATTTCGCGGCGCGCGACTTTTCCGTCTTCGCCAACGCCAGTCATCGAGCGAAACAATCCATACCCGGAGGTGATGCGTCGCACATACGTGGGCACGTGACGCTGTATCGCGCTCGTCGTCGTATCAAGAAACTGCGCGTTGGCGCGAAGCGAAGGATGCGCCTTTTCAACTTTTTTATTTGGCGCAATCTCTCCCATCGGAGCAGTTACGATGAGCAAGTACGCCATCAACAAAACGTCTCGACACCTTTGCAAAGTGAACGATGCGATTTTCTTCATCGCTTTTTCTTTCTTTCCATTCAACGCTTTCTTAGTTACTTTCGCCAAAATACCACGGTACGCATACGTCAAAGGTACGGCAACTAAAATTAAATAAGTCCTCGATACGGGCACCGCGATGTCGAGAAACTTGGTCAATCGTTTATTCACGTTCTTCGAGGACCCGCGCAGTTTTACGCCATCTTTACTCGGTTCAAACATGTTCACTGCGCATATAGTGAAAAACATAAACGAGAGATGCGTGGCAATCATAGCCATCGAGTGTTGCAGAACTGGCAAAGCTTTCGCTTTGTTGTTCTCGAGCGTGCGCGCAGCTTCTCCATCGGTATCGCCTGTTTCTTTTTCTTCCTTCTCGACGACCTTCTTCTTGTAAACCGCCTTCCTTTCCCCGCCCGCGAAACTCGCCAACGCCAACACGATCGTCAAAAGATTGAAATACGCGTAATTCCCGGATAAAATAATCCCGACTTGAAACAAAATTTGCCCTAAGCACGCCGCCCTTCTCGCCATCTTTGTCGGCGCGACGATCAAAAATGCCAGCGGTCCTTCCGCGACGTACGTTAAAGCCACGCCTATCCTCTTGTACTTCGAACTCACCCCGTTCGCAATCGCCCGAGAGAATCCGTTCGGCAACGGCTGCGTCGCAAAGTGATAATCCAGCGCGCTCAAGTTCAACCACGTTTTGCATTTCGATTGTATTTTAACGCACCCACTCATCAGCATCAACTTGAACAGAATCGCTCGCGGTATCCACGCGTATCGAGCGTCGTCGTTGTCCTCCTCCTCCTCTGCGTCCTCTTTCTCTTCGGCGGCGTCAAAGGGAAATAACCACGCGCCGACCGCGCACCCGAACCCGCACTCGATCAGCAACGCGTCCCACTGAAACGACAAAAACGCGTCTCCGACGTCCACCATGGATTGGTACATCCACGCTAAGAGCGCGAATTGGTACCATTTTCCTCTTCTTCTTCTTCCTCTCGCGCCGTCTCCTCCTCCGCGTCCTACCGCTAAAGAAGAAGAAGACACCAGCCAAAAGAAGGACAGCAACACCCCTAAATACAAAACAAACTCCATGAACTTCTCGTACGAGCGAAACCGAAACGCGCTCGCTAACCACGCGATGTTAAAGTGCGTCTTTCGCATCATTTCGATCGTTTTCCTCGTCTTTTCTCTCCAGGACATCGAAGATAAAGAAGATAAAGAAGAAGCTGACATCATCAATCCGCCGTCGTCGCGCAACTGTTTCGTCAGTGGAAGCAAACCGTTCTTCCCGTAAAGCGCGAGAAACTGGCCCTCGGAGAGGAGCGAGGCGAACGCCAGGAGGAAACAGAGAAGGACGCCGGATTCGAACCAGGCGCGAGAAGACGAAGAAGAAGAGCGACGAGAGGAGCATTGACAAAGCGTGTTCATCGTGTCTCAAAGTCTCCGCGCGCGCGCGCAAAGTTGTGCATTGAAGAAATAAGATACGAAAGAATTCGTCAGAAGTGAAGAAAATATCATCGATATTCTGCCCCCGTCGAAGAAAGACGCGAGGAGGAGGAGGAGGAGGAGGAGAGGGTCCGCATGACGACGAGAGGAATGAGATTGTCGTTCGCATCATCGTGCCTCGTCTTCTGTCTACTTCTTTTTGGGTTAGGATTCAGAAGCGCGGGAGCGTCGTCAGCGGCGAAGAAGCATTCCCCTAATAACGATGATGCAACGGGAAACACCGCGCGATGTTTCCACGCGAACGCGAAAGGTCGACGATCGTCGAACGAGGACGAAACGCTGTGCGCGGAAGTTGTTGTTGTCGATGATGATGATGATGTTTTTAGGCGTCGCGGCGTGTTAGCGGCGGTGTTTGATGGACACGATGGGAATTACGTCAGTCGAGAGGCGAGGCGACGGTTGGCGCGACGCGTCGAGCGGAGACTCGGAAGAGGCGAGAATGATGATGATGATAATGATGATGATGATGATAATGATGCTACCAAACTCCCCGCGAGCGATGATAGAGATAGAAACGACGATATCGGAACGGCGATGGAAAAAGAAGAGAAAAGAGAACGGTGGGCGCTGGAGACGGCGTTGCGGGACGTTCACGAGACCATCGAGAAGGAGATGTCGTCGTCGACGACGTCGACGACGAGGGATGGAGCCGGCGGTGGAGGGTCGACGGCGTTGGTCGCTCTCGTCTCTCCCGATTTTTCTCGCGCCTCGTTCGCGTGGGTTGGAGATTCGAGAGCTTACGCGTGTGAAAATATCCGGAACGAGGCAAAGTTAATCACGAGGGATCACACGGTGCGAGCGAGTTCGGAGGAAGCGGAACGGGTGAGGAAGGCGGGAGGCGTCGTGATCGGAGACCGGGCGGAGGGGATTTTAGTGACGCGAGCGTTGGGAGATTTTGAAAGCCGAGGGGTCGGTGGTGCGAGAGCGGAAACGAGGACGGTGCGTTTGAAAGAATTCGCGGAGAGGTGGGATGAAGAGGAGGAGGGAAGAGAAGAGAGTAGCGATAGGGATTTCCAATACAGTAGTAACCCTCGAGAACGCGCGGAGGAAATCAGGAGAAAGAGAAGGGGAGGTAGCAGTGGAGATAAGGAGAAGGAGTATTCCTCGCGTTCGATGGCTTCTTCGTCGTCATCGAGTACAACGAGAAACGGCAGAGTGAGAAGAAGCATACGCGGAATCGTCCTCGTCTCGGACGGGGTCATAGAAAAAGCCGAAGACGACGGAGGAAGCGGACGGTTCATGAACGAACTGTGCGAAATTTTATTCGGGGACGTGGAAACAACCACCGTGAGAAGACGCATTAAACGGAGACGTTCGCATTTAGAAACCACAACGATTGCACTGAAACCATTGCCAAATCATCAGATGAGGGACGCCCAAGACGAGAATGGAACGGACAAAGAAACGACTCCAGAGGACGACGAGGCTTTCACCAGAAACAAGCAACCGCCAGAAAATGATATACCAAACATCGATTTGGTGGAGTTGAAAGTTGACGGCGACGTCGAGCTCGAACCGGACGAGAAAGTCTTACCGATAGAAGCGTGGGCAGATATCCGGAGTTTTGGGGAGAATAGCGATATGGCGAAGAACGCTCGATTGTCGTGCGAAATGGCGATCGCGATGGGAAGTAAAGACAACGTAGCCGTAGCTGCCATTAAGTTCCCGGATTCTCCAGAAGAACCAATGTTAAACGCAAATGATGATGAAAAAGAAGAAACAACAGAAGAAGAAGAAGAAGAAAAAGAAAAAAGCGCGTACGATGAGATTGAGACGCCACGCACGGAGAGTGAAAACCATCTCACGGTTGCCGATCAGCGCAGGGATGACGGTCGTTTTCTTTTGATTGACCCGAAGCCTGGCGTGGTAATTGCAAATGCCTTCCGGTTGAACGAAATCGTCGCCTTGAGTAACGGTCCAATAAAGAATTACCAACACAACGTGTTGCGCGGTTACGACACGGACGAGATGGAGGAAAGAGGAGGATCAGACATCGCTCCCGCTCAAAAGTATGTCGTTGGAGGAGAAGGGTACCAGTCCTACTCCAAGGCCATTGAAATTCCGTGGAACGTTGATGTATACCAGTACGGCGAATATTTTGACTTTGATGGAAGCTATTTTTCTTCGGTATCCGGCGCGTTACCCGAAGCAAATGGCGCGGGAGAAGCGGAAAAACAAATGATCAAAATGACGGACGCGGATAAAGCGTTTGCAATGCTCATGATTGCTCCGTCAGCCTTGCACGAGCACAGAAAGAAAAACGGGATGAAAATGCAAACACCGCCTCCCGATGGAATTCTTTCAAAATGGTGGCTTCGAGCGAAAAACGGAATCTCTTCCGCTCTGTTCTCATCAAAGCCAGCGGAGAAAGACGGAAATGAAAGAGAATCGAAGGAGGAAGTTATGCTCGTACCTCCATCGACATCTGCACAACACGAAGATGCGACGCGCTCGAACAGTAAAAGAGTATTCGCCAAAGGTCATTTTGGTGAGGTGTGGCGGGCGACGGCTTTCGACGTCGGCACGCTCACGCCACAATGTCGTCCAAGTGCAAAAGAAGAGCGTCGAGAGAGCAACCCGAATCTTTCCGAAGCAAGAGACGCGAGTTCTTCTTTCGTCATTAAACGCATTTTCGTCGAAAGAGGAGAGGATGTGAGAAGATCCGGAAGCCGAGAAATGTACTTTGGAAACTTATTTTGTGACGTTACTCCAAATGTCGCTCGCTTTCATCGCGCATTCGAAACGACAACGACGACGTCAGAGTCGTCTCCGTCGGAAGAAAAAGAGTTATGGTTAGCGTTTAGAGACGAAGGAACTTCGTTGGACAGATTGATGTACGAAGAAGATCGAGGCGGCATGTTGCGACCGTCAAAATGGTGGATTGAACAGCGTAAAATTGCCGATGAAAACGGTAAGAGAACGAAAAATGACATTCTCGATGGAAATCGTAACGGAACTTCGGGTAAGTCGCGAGATGATAAGAATTCCACGGCGCCCCCTTCTTCCCCAAAGCGAGATGCTTTGCGCGAAATTTTGCTCGAAATCGCGCGCGGTGTCGCCAAAGTACATCAATCGAACGTGGCGCATCGCGATATCAAACCCGCGAACATTTTCATAGCCTTTGAGGGTGACGATGGAACTTCTCCGTCCTTTCACTCCTCCCCTACTTCGACGGCGGCGGTAAGTGATGTTCGCATAGGCGACTTTGGATCCGCGGTGGATGCGGGATCCTTCGCTACCTTGTTTGGTCCTCTCGGGCCGAACTCGGATCAAGAAACACCAGATTTTGCACCGCCTGAGTCCCTTTTTCGCGCGAAGAGTGAACATCCCGAACAACACACGCTCTCATCGTTTGATATCAAGAAATATAAAATGTACGACGCGTGGTCGCTCGGGATCGTATACTTGGAGGTTTTAGCTTTAGGAACGTCTCGAGTGTGGGACGACAACGGATTCGCTACGACGGGCAATGCAGGTAAACGAGAGCGATTACGTCGGGATGAATCCTTGCGCGATGCGAGCGCAGAAACTCAATTAGCATACAACAGGATCAGGGCAATGTTATCTATGTGTATTGCGCCATCCTATGCTAACTTCGGCGTAAATAGTGGCGTTGAATCGGGCGTTCGAAATGACGCAAAGAATCCTCGTCCGAGCGAATCAAACGAACAGAACGAAGATGAGAAGGAAGAAAGAGACGAACACAATAACGGTGGCGGCGTTTATAGCGGTGCTTGTCTCGAGGAAAACATCATGCGAAGGATTAAACTCCGCGATCCGCTGCATCTTGGATTACCCAACGCCTGGGCACTTCGTTTAATTCGGAGGCTTTTACAATGGACCCCGGATCGCAGGTTAGACGTTGCGCGAATTGAGAAGCATGCGTTTTTCAAGGAACGAATCGACGAGGTAAGCGGCGAATCGTTCTTCGCGAACGAAGGTTGGACGTGCCCAAGCGATGCGTCTGGATTTGTGTACGAATTCTCGGACGAATGCGCCGAACGATGCAAAAGTGCACAATGCGTATAGAAATGTCGTCTTTGTTTTTTGTTGCTAAAACTTGTCACTCAAAAATACAAAGCTAAAATATCACTTTTTCTTCGGCTCATCCCGTGTCATCAACAATCTTGCTGAGAGTTTGACGATTTCATCAACACTATCGTAACGTACTTTGCCCTATATCTATGCGTTGTTCCAATCACGCTCAATCCTTGCTTCGCTTTACTTTGATCTACGTAAGCGTGATTCAACACCACGTGTTGCGGCCTCGGCAACAAGTTAGGCGCGTACGGAATCGGCGGCATATTCAACAACGTCAACTTCAACTGCGGCGGCATCGCCGGCGGCTCTTTACTAAAATCCTCTCCATGAAACAAATAATCGTCGTAACTCTCCTTGGGACTACTCGGCGCCGCGAAATGGTCCAAATTATCTAAAATTTCAGGCACGTACTCTTGCACCTCCAACACGTTGTTCACGTTACCCATCTCGTCGTACATCGCCGGCTGATCCGGTGCGTACTTCCACTCTCCATCAACAATAAACTTATACTGATACACCCCAGGCGGGAACGATTTAATCACCGAAAACTCTCTATTCCCGGACCTATGAAGCTGCGTCCGCGTTTGCCACCCGTCAAAGGAGCCTTCGACTTCGACGACCGAACCGCCTTGCGTCCCTGTATATTTCGCGAAGGACAGATGGATAGAAAAGGAGAGAGAGAAAGAGAAAGAAGCGACTGTCAGTACAAATACACGCGACAAGCGACGGGATGCGTGAAACGAACGAGCGCCGAGGTGACGCCGCGCGCGGCGCGCCGCGCGAGCAGTGAGAGTAAACTCGCTCGCCCACTAGGGTAAAAACCGCTGCAATACGAGGCTTTGCGAGAGGAAGGAAACGCGCCGCGAAAAACGAACCAGAAATAAAAAGAAACACAAAAAGCTACGCCACTCACACGTGATGGCAACTGGCACCAGCGCCGGTTCGAGCGCTTCGCCGCCTCCTTGTTGTCCTCTCCCTCCTCCTCCTCCGAGGCTATTCAAATGGCTGCTTTGCGCGCCGGGAATGGGCACCATTTGCGTCACCGGTCCGTGCTCGTACGTGCTGTGATGACTGCTGCTCGCGCCGCCTTGCGAAAAAGAAGAGTGCGCGCCGAGCGAAGACGCGTCGTCGTTGTCGTTGTTGTTATTCGTCGGGGAGTGGTTTCCTCCGCCTCTGTTGTTATTCTGCGCCGTGCTGTTGTTGTTTCCCATCTTCGTTTTTGCGTCTTCTCTCTCTGAATCTCTCTCTCTCTTTGGTCTCTGCTAAAGTGCGCGTATCTGATCAAAAAATGCGCGCGTATCGGTGCGTCGAGAACAAAGACACACACACACACACGCGGAGAGAGTGAGTGTGATTTGTAAGACTCGCGCGCGCGTCTCCTTCTCTCTCTCTCTTTAGAGAATTGGAAAAATGACGAAAAACTTCTCCAAAAGTTTCCAAAACTTATACCGCATAAAAGCGCGCGGAGATATACGTAAACATCAAGCGCGCAAACACACACACACAGAGAGAGAGAAAAAACATCAAAGAGAGCAGGAACCTGATCTCATTTTATCTCTCTCGCGTCGCGGGCTCTCAAAAAGAAGGATAACAACCGATGATGATGATGATGAGGCGAGGCGCTTCCTCGGCGTCTCGTCGGTGTTTCGCATCCGTCGTTCAACAACAACAACAACGTCAAAACGAATCGTCGACGTTATCGAACGGTTTATCGACGACGACGACGGGAGAAAGAGGAGGAGACGCGTGCGGGAGAAGGCACGTTTTTACCGCCGCGGGTGGTGCGATGATGACTGCCACGAAAACGAAAACGAAAACGATGACGCGTGAAACCGTCGGTGGAAGAAGGACAATGTCGGAGCGCTTTCGCGAAGGGGAGCTTTTAGGAAAAGCGAGAAGAGCGAAGACGACGACGACGACGACGTCGTCGTCAATTCTGGGCGAAGAGGAGAACGAAGATGAGGAGATGTACTTCGACGACGATCCGGATAATCCCGCGAACGCGAAGCCGAAAGGACCGATCGGTCAAGCGTTTGATTTCCTTTCGGCGGTGGCGTTGGTGTGCGCCACGGCGGTGGCCGCGGTGGCGGGCGCGTCGTATTACGTGCAAACGACCGAAGAGTTGGAGAAGAAGGTGAAAGGGAAAGAGTTTGAGAAAGAGTCCGTGGTGCCGGGAGCGCAACAGTTCGCGGAATATTTGCTGGAATTTCGCCAGTTTATCGATGAGAAATCGAGCCATTATTTAGACCCGATTAGCGACAAGTTGTTGCCGGACCATCCTGCGGACGCGGTGTATATTCCTCACACTTTAGTTTTGGATTTGGACGATACGCTGATTAATTCGAATTGGAACAGAGAGAGAGGGTGGCGAGTATTTAAGCGACCAGGGGTAGATCCGTTTTTAGAACACTTGGCGCAATTTTACGAGATGGTTGTCTTCACCGATCAACTCTTGACGTACGGAGAACCGATTTTAGAACGGTTGGACCCGAAACGGTACGTCACGCACCGTTTGTTTAGAGAATCTGCGCAGTATAAACACGGAGAATACATCAGAGATTTATCCAAACTAAACAGAGATATGGAGAGGGTAATATATATAAGTTCAAAACCGAAATCGGCGGAGATGAACCCGGAAAACGTTATTCCGATTCAGCCTTGGAGGTACGAAGACGGTTCGACCGACACCGCGCTGCTCGACCTCATGCCGTTTTTAGAGTCCATAGTTCGTCTCGGCGTCGCGGACGTCAGAGCGGTTTTAGCCTCCTATAAAGAAGAAATGAAAAGAACTGGGAAGGATATCCCGCAAATCTTCCGGGAAAGGCAGCAAAAATTTCAAAAGAAACGGCTGGAGCAAGCGAAACAAGTCGCGCCCATCGGAAGAGGAAAGAAGAAAATAGACGCGTGGTAGAAAAAAACATAAGTTTCGCGCTCGCGAGCGGGCGTAAAAGTGTACAACAACAAACGAATAAAATATAGCCACTCCGCTACGTGATAATAATAATAACGACACATCAGAACAACACTAACAACACTTCTTGGAAAGAAGCGCGTCCGTCGCCTTTTGCGTGTGCCTCTTTTTTTTGCCTTTTCCTCCCCTGTCCCTCCTTCATTCAGATTCAGAAAAGCGACACTTGTGAGGCCCAAATATCCAAATCGCTCTCCTCTCGAGCGAGCAAAGAAAGCTTTGACAAAAGCAGGCTTTCTGAAAAAAAGCACAATCCATCGCCGACGTCAAAAAAAAAAAAGCTGCGCGCTCTCTCTTTGGTCGAAAGAGAACGCCCGTTGTTTTCTAAAGCAGAGGGAAAAGAATCGAACGAATACGCATTCTTCGCGCGCGAATTTGAGCTCGAACAGATCGCGACGAGTTCGCGCGCACTCGAACGCGCGCGAATTTCGTTCTTTTTTTTTAAATTTTTTTTGGTTTTTGTTCTTTGCCGTCGGATTGAGGGAAAGCGACGCTCTCGGCCGTCGGTTTCTAGATAAAGCAATCGCGCTTTGCGGGGAAAACAAAAAAATAAACCTTTTTTCGGCTTCATAAAACGCAAAACACAGGTCCTCGCGCGCGGCGGCGGCGGCGGTGGTGGTGACTTCCTTCGCGCGGGGAAAGAGATCCGAGAGATCCGATCCCGTCTTTTAAAACCGAGAAGAAGAGGAAAGAGAGAGAGATGGCGAAGTTACCTCTCGTCACCGCCAAGGTGAACTACCAGAAAGCGCTGAACCTCATGAAATCAGATCCGCAAAAGGCAACGCTGTACATTCTCGGTCTGGCGCCCGCGATGGTACTCTTCGCGATCGTTTTGGCCGCGTTGGCGGTGTTGTCCATTCCGGTTGGGATTTTAGGTTCGTACGTGTTGAAAGCGCTGAACTTGAGAGACTGGGAAGAGCCGATCGACCCTGATGCGGAGATGACGTACGAGGAGAAGTATCCACAAATCGCGGCGAAGACGAGCGGGTTAACCGCGGTACCGACGTACAAGAAGTGGGTCGATCCGCTTCCTAAATCCGAAGCGTTTGCGGTTATCGATAAAATCATGTCCGAACGGGTCATGGTTATCGATGGTGCCATGGGTACCTCCGTTCAAGCGTACAAGTTGAAGGAAGAGGATTTCCGCGCGGAGAGGTACAAAGACCACGAGAACGATTTGAAAGGCAACAATGATATTTTGGTTTTGACTCGACCGGATGTGATCAAGGAGATTCACTCTGCGTATTTGGCCGCTGGTGCGGATATCATCGAGACGAACACGTTCAACGCGACTATGATTTCTCAAGCGGATTACGCCTTGGACAGGAAACAAGACGTTTGGGACATCAACGTGGCTGCGGCGAAGTTGGCCAAAGAATGCTGCGTTGAGTTCACGAAGAAGGATCCGTCTAAGCCTCGATTTGCTGCTGGTGCCATTGGTCCAACGAACCGTACGTTGTCGGTGAGTCCTTCCGTGGAGAACCCGGCGTTTCGCGCGTGCACCTTTGATGAGATTGTCGAAGCGTATTACGAACAAACGGAAGCGTTGATTGAAGGTGGCGTTGATGTTCTTTTGGTCGAAACTATCTTTGATACGTTGAACGCTAAAGCGGCTCTGTTTGCGGTGAACAAGTACTTCGAGAATTGGGGTAAGAGAATCCCAGTTTTCGTTTCCGGTACCATCGTCGATAACTCTGGCCGTACTTTGTCCGGCCAAACGAACGAGGCGTTTTGGAACTCTGTTTCGCACGCGAAGCCGATCGCCATTGGTTTGAATTGCGCGCTTGGCGCTCAAGATATGGTTCCGTACATTGAAAACTTGTCTAAATGCGCGGATTGCTGGGTCTTTGCTTACCCGAACGCCGGTTTGCCGAACGCCATGGGTGGCTACGATCAAAAAGGTCCAGAAATGGCCAAGGATTGCGAGACGTTCTTCGAGAAGAACTTATTGAATGCCATCGGTGGTTGCTGTGGGACTACGGCTGAGCACATTGCAAGTTTGGCCGAGCTAGCGGCGAAGTCTACTCCAAGACAACGCCACGACGTTCCGGATCAAATGCGCTTATCCGGTTTGTTGCCGTTCAACTACGAGCCGAACGAGAAGGACATGCGCAAATCGTTCATCAACTTGGGCGAAAGGTGCAACGTCGCTGGTTCGAGTATCTTCAAGAAGGCTATCGTTGACGGTAACTACGAGAAAGCTTTGGCGATCGCGTTGAAGCAAGTTGAAAACGGTGCGCACGTGATTGACATTAACATGGACGACGGTTTGATCGACGGTAAATCCGCGATGACTAAGTTTGTGAACTTATTGGTTTCTGAGCCGGATGCTTCCAAGGTACCGTTCATGATCGACTCGAGTAAATTCGATGTCGTCGAGGCTGGTTTGAAGTGCTCGCAGGGTAAATGCATCATGAACTCTATTTCTTTGAAGGCTGGTCAAGAACAGTTCTTGAAGGATGCGGCTCTCGTCAAGGCGCACGGCGCCGCGGTGGTTGTCATGGCATTCGACGAGGAAGGTCAAGCGGCTACCGAAGCGGAAAAGGTTCGCATTTGCTGCCGAGCGTACAAGTTACTCGTCGAAGAAGTTGGTTTCAACCCGCAAGATATCATCTTTGATCCGAATATTCTCACCATCGGTACCGGTATGGAAGAGCACAACAACTACGCGGTTGACTTTATCAACGCTACGCGTGAGATCAAGCGTTTGTGCCCTGGGTGTAAGATTTCTGGCGGTGTTTCAAACTTGGCGTTTTCGTTTCGAGGAAATGAGCCCGTTCGAAGAGGATTCCACTCGGCCTTTTTGTACCACGCGTGCAAGGCCGGTATGGATATGGGTATCGTCAACGCCGCTCAAGTCGAAGAAGATGTTTACGAGAACATTGACAAGGAGCTTTTGGAGTACATCGAGGATGTTTTGTTGAACCGTCGCGCGGATGCCACCGAAAGAATGCTCGATTTTGCTGCAACTTTGGATCCAAAGTCAGGGCCGTGCGAGCTTCGTCGACTCGGTCAAGAACCGGCTGCGCCGAAATTTCAAGCCGATCCGAGACAAAACTATTCCAAGGAGAATAAGATTGCCCCGCCAGATCCAAAGACGTTGCCGCCGGTACCGACGTACAAGAAGTGGGTCGATCCGCTTCCTAAATCCGAAGCGTTTGCGGTTATCGATAAAATCATGTCCGAACGGGTCATGGTTATCGATGGTGCCATGGGTACCTCCGTTCAAGCGTACAAGTTGAAGGAAGAGGATTTCCGCGCGGAGAGGTACAAAGACCACGAGAACGATTTGAAAGGCAACAACGATATTTTGGTTTTGACTCGACCGGATGTCATCAAGGAGATTCACTCTGCGTATTTGGCCGCTGGTGCGGATATCATCGAGACGAACACGTTCAACGCGACTATGATTTCTCAAGCGGATTACGCCTTGGACAGGAAACAAGACGTTTGGGACATCAACGTGGCTGCGGCGAAGTTGGCCAAAGAATGCTGCGTTGAGTTCACGAAGAAGGATCCGTCTAAGCCTCGATTTGCTGCTGGTGCCATTGGTCCAACGAACCGTACGTTGTCGGTGAGTCCTTCCGTGGAGAACCCGGCGTTTCGCGCGTGCACCTTTGATGAGATTGTCGAAGCGTATTACGAACAAACGGAAGCGTTGATTGAAGGTGGCGTTGATGTTCTTTTGGTCGAAACTATCTTTGATACGTTGAACGCTAAAGCGGCTCTGTTTGCGGTGAACAAGTACTTCGAGAATTGGGGTAAGAGAATCCCAGTTTTCGTTTCCGGTACCATCGTCGATAACTCTGGCCGTACTTTGTCCGGCCAAACGAACGAGGCGTTTTGGAACTCTGTTTCGCACGCGAAGCCGATCGCCATTGGTTTGAATTGCGCGCTTGGCGCTCAAGATATGGTTCCGTACATTGAAAACTTGTCTAAATGCGCGGATTGCTGGGTCTTTGCTTACCCGAACGCCGGTTTGCCGAACGCCATGGGTGGCTACGATCAAAAAGGTCCAGAAATGGCCAAGGATTGCGAGACGTTCTTCGAGAAGAACTTATTGAATGCCATCGGTGGTTGCTGTGGGACTACGGCTGAGCACATTGCAAGTTTGGCCGAGCTAGCGGCGAAGTCTACTCCAAGACAACGCCACGACGTTCCGGATCAAATGCGCTTATCCGGTTTGTTGCCGTTCAACTACGAGCCGAACGAGAAGGACATGCGCAAATCGTTCATCAACTTGGGCGAAAGGTGCAACGTCGCTGGTTCGAGTATCTTCAAGAAGGCTATCGTTGACGGTAACTACGAGAAAGCTTTGGCGATCGCGTTGAAGCAAGTTGAAAACGGTGCGCACGTGATTGACATTAACATGGACGACGGTTTGATCGACGGTAAATCCGCGATGACTAAGTTTGTGAACTTATTGGTTTCTGAGCCGGATGCTTCCAAGGTACCGTTCATGATCGACTCGAGTAAATTCGATGTCGTCGAGGCTGGTTTGAAGTGCTCGCAGGGTAAATGCATCATGAACTCTATTTCTTTGAAGGCTGGTCAAGAACAGTTCTTGAAGGATGCGGCTCTCGTCAAGGCGCACGGCGCCGCGGTGGTTGTCATGGCATTCGACGAGGAAGGTCAAGCGGCTACCGAAGCGGAAAAGGTTCGCATTTGCTGCCGAGCGTACAAGTTACTCGTCGAAGAAGTTGGTTTCAACCCGCAAGATATCATCTTTGATCCGAATATTCTCACCATCGGTACCGGTATGGAAGAGCACAACAACTACGCGGTTGACTTTATCAACGCTACGCGTGAGATCAAGCGTTTGTGCCCTGGGTGTAAGATTTCTGGCGGTGTTTCAAACTTGGCGTTTTCGTTTCGAGGAAATGAGCCCGTTCGAAGAGGATTCCACTCGGCCTTTTTGTACCACGCGTGCAAGGCCGGTATGGATATGGGTATCGTCAACGCCGCTCAAGTCGAAGAAGATGTTTACGAGAACATTGACAAGGAGCTTTTGGAGTACATCGAGGATGTTTTGTTGAACCGTTGCTCGAACGCGACGGAGAGAATGCTCCAGTTTGCGGCGACATTAGACCCGAAATCTGGGCCGTGCAACCTCCGCCGCAAAGGCCAAGCCGCTGCGACGACGAAAAAGAAAGACGACGGCAAGGCGTGGAGAAATGAATCTGTCGGTAAACGTCTCGAATATGCACTCGTGCATGGTATCGATGAGTTCTGCATCGCCGATACTGAAGAGTGTCGAACATCTGGTTCATTTGCCTCGTGCCTCGAGATCATTGAAGGCCCGCTCATGGACGGCATGAACGTCGTCGGGGATTTGTTTGGTTCCGGGAAAATGTTTTTACCTCAAGTCATCAAATCTGCGAGAGTAATGAAGAAATCCGTAGGTCACTTGCTTCCTTTCATGCAAGCAGCGAAAGATGCCTCTGGTGATACTTCTAGCTCCAGCGCCGGGACGTTCTTGATTGCAACGGTGAAGGGTGACGTACACGATATCGGGAAGAACATTGTCGCCGTCGTCCTGGGATGCAACAACTTTAAAGTCGTAGATATTGGTGTGATGTGTCCGTGCCAAACGATCCTCGATGCCGTGAAAGAAAATAACGCCGATATTCTCGGACTATCCGGTCTCATCACTCCGTCTTTGGACGAAATGGTGACGGTGGGGAAAGAGATGGAAAAAGCTGGAATGAAGATTCCATTACTCATCGGTGGCGCGACGACATCGAAGATGCACACCGCGGTCAAGATGGCCCCGGTATACTCTGGTGGTGTCGTCCACGTTCTCGATGCGTCTAGAGCTGTCCCGGTTGCCCAAACTCTCATGGACATGAATAAACGTCCAGAGTTTTTGGAAGACATCAAGGAAACGTACGAGGAGATGCGAGAGGAATTTTTCGCCGGTCTCGAAGATCGAAAGTACTTGCCCCTCGTCAAGGCGCGAGAGTCAGTCACGTTGCCAGATTTCACCTCCGCCGAGCACAAACCAGTGAAGCCGAAGTTTTTAGGCACGAAGACATTGAAAGACGTGCCGATTGCGGACGTGATCCCGTACATTGATTGGAACCCATTCTTCCAAGTTTGGCAACTCAGAGGCCGCTATCCGAACAGAGGCTACCCGAAGATTTTCAACGACGAAAACGTCGGAAAGGAAGCGAAAAAGCTCTTCGACGAGGCGAACAAGATGTTAGATAAAATGCAAAATGAAAAACAATTGACTTTGAACGGTTTGCTTGCGTTCTATGCGTGCAACGCCGTCGGTGACGATATCGAAGTTTACAACGGCGAGGACGCCGCTTCCGGCAAGCGCTGCACGTTCCACACGATTCGTCAGCAAGCTGAAAAAGACACTGAAGAACCGTACATGGCTTTGTCTGACTTCATCGCGCCGAAGGATACGAACGTTACGGATTACCTCGGCATGTTTGTCTGCACGGCTGGCATCGGCTTGGACAAGTTGACGGAATCGTTCAAAAAGAACAACGACGACTACTCGTACATCATGGCGGAAGCTTTAGCCGATCGTTTAGCCGAAGCGTTCGCGGAATTACTCCACGCGCAAGTTCGTAAAGATCACTGGGGGTACGCTCCGGATGAGTCCCTCAACGCTGATGAACTGTTGAAGGTCAAGTACCAAGGCATTCGCCCAGCGCCGGGTTATCCGTCACAACCGGATCACACCGAGAAGGCCACGATGTGGGATTTGATGAAATGTAAGGAAGAGATTGGCGTTGAGTTGACGGAGTCCTTCGCTATGTTACCGGCGGCCTCTGTGTCTGGCCTATACTTTGGCGGTAAATCGGCGGAGTACTTTAACGTTGGTAAGATTGAGAAGGATCAAGTGGAAGAATACGCCTCGAGAAAAGGAATGGACGTTGCCACCGTCGAGAAGTGGCTGGGACAAAACTTGGCGTACCACGTGGAATAATTAAAACTTAGAGAGATGTCACCTACTATGAACACCTTAAAAAGAACTTAACTTGATCATTATTTAATTATTATACATAAAAGCATCACGCTACATGAAGAAGAAACTCAATGCGAATATAGAAATGTCTTTTCTCTCGAATATTTTTATTGTTATAGTGTGGTTGGTGTATGTTGTTGTACAAATGTTTTTCATGTTCTATTAATACAAGTATCTCGCTCGCGTCGAAGGAGACATGCTGATCTTCATCGCCCTCCTCCTCCTACCTTCTTCGAAACGTCGAGGTAATCTGCCAAAGTTGGCGTTGTTAAAATGTGCAATTCTTCCCCCGCCGTCGTCGTTTTCCTCACCGCAACATCGTTCTCTCCTGATCCGTGCGAATAAAAGCAGCTCGTCCCAAACGGACATCGACCGTTGTTATAGTGCTTGCACGGAATTTGTTTCATTTTGCTCAAATAGTTTTTCAAAATCTCTTCTTTTTCCTCCGGAGTGCGTGGAAAGTGAGCGCTAGGCGTGATAAAGAAAGAGTTCACACGACAAATAGGACACATTCGCGCTTGTTCAGTCGCGTTTGCACCGGCTTCTTTCCCTTGGACGCCACCATCTCGCCATCCGCGAATACACGATAAGCAAAAACTGTGGTCGCATTTATCCAACAAACCAAACCGTCTGGCGGAAAACGGACGAGATTCATCGGCAACTCTTTCTAAACAAATAGAGCACTCAATTTGCATGTCGAAAGCTCTTTGCTGATCGTACGAATGATCCGACAAGTTCACTTCTTCTGGAGGCCGGAACATGGCATTCACGTCCCTGGGAATTTGTCGTTGTTGATGTTGTTGAAAGTGATAATGTTGTTGTTGTTGCTGTTGTAATTGTAATTGCTGTTGCTGTAACTGATATTGTTGCTCTAAAAAGGCCTGACTTTGCGGATCTTCAATGTTGACCCATTGACCTTGCTGATCGAAGTACCCGTACCCATCGCCTCCGGCAACGTGTTGTTGCTGCTGCTGCTGCAGATCTTCCCGCTGATATTCCTGCAAATCGCCGCTACTCGCCGTCATCCCCAAGAACAAATCGTCGTCGTCCGGCAATTGCGCCGCCACAAAATCTGCCATATCTTCTCCTTCACCCGTATTGAAGCTCACCCAGTTCCCGTACTCGTCCTCGTATCCCCAGTCGTCCGCGCCGTCTCCCCCGTATTCTTCCGCTTCGTCCATCCCCGTCGTCGTCGTCGTCGTCGTCGTCCCGCCCCGGCGCAAGTACTCCAACGACTGCGAACTGTTTTGCCACGCGCTCCCGGCGTTCGATCCACCCGCACCGCCCGCCTGCGCGCCCAAGCTCGTCCTTTGCAACTGCTGGCTCAAATACAACCCGGCGCCCGCTCCGCCGGTTGGTATAAAACTCGGCGCTTTCGTGTTCATCGTCGTCGCGCTCACCGCGCCACCGACGCTGCGGGTACTCGTCGTCGCGTTCGACGAAGCGCCGCCGACAACGTTGGCGGGAACGGAAGACGAAGAAGAAGAACCAACCGCAGCGGCACCAGCAGGCGGCGCGTGATGATCGTACCGGCACTTATCTCCGTACGAGCAGCTGTTCTCTCTTCCTTTCTTGTAAAACGGACAGACGTTGGAGAAGGAAGACGTCGACGCGTGGTGAAGAAACTTGCAGTCGTGTTTCGTGCACGACCCGGCGAGGAAGAATTTGCACGCGGGAAGAGAAGAAGAGGAAGGAGGAGGAGGATCCATGTTTTGTTTGGTGCGCTTTTATGGCTCTCTCTCGCGTGCGTGTGTGTGTAAGTGTGCACTTTGCGCGCGTCTCTTTTTTGTGGGAAAATGGATGCCTTTTTGAAGAGGAAAGAAGGAATAAATAGGAGAGAGAGAGTTCGGAGACGACGGAGCGCGCCGCCGAAAGATGGGCGAGAGTTTCAAAAGCGAAAATTCTAAACGTACAACCGCCACTAATTTCTATCGCATCGAGCGGATTTTTAATTCTCTCTCTCTCTCTCTCTCTCTCTCTCTCAACTAAATTTACTGGAATCTATCGGGTATAAGCTATTGTAATGGACCTCGGACCAAAACGATATCCACAGCACTTTCTCGCTCGCCGTTTTTAACGTTTCCGGTTGGATTTCGAGAACGAAGTTATCGCGGTAGGATGTGATGACGCAGAATGGAAGACCGTACGCGTCTGAAGCGGCTTGGAGGGTGACGTGGTCACCCCAGGCGCCGAGTTTGGACATGTTGCGGAGGTACGCGCGGTAGTTTGCTAACTCGTCGTCGGTTTCGTTCGCGCCTCCGTAGGTTTGAGAGGCGGTGTTGTCATAGGACGAAGTACTTGCAGCGTCCGGGGATTCAACGAACGCGGCGTATCGATCTGGTCTGGCTCGCATTTGGCCAATGACTACTGCTCGCACCGAAGCGTGGTGCGATTGATCTCCGTACAACTGGTCGCTAATCGCTCGAAACTGACAGTTACCGTCGCCGTTCACGATAAATTCTTTCAAACCGTAACGCTCTAGGCGTTTATCCAACTTGAGGTGGTCCAAGGAGGCGGCGGAAGAAGAAGGTGGCTTTTGCGCGTGTTGAAGGACGACAGATGGTCGAAACTCGATCGATCCCGCGGAGGGGACGTAATCGTACGAAGTCGGGTATTGATTCGTCCCAGACACGGTTGTCGACGAGAACGGCGCAACCGGAGGTGGTGGTGGAGGAGTTGATGGTTTCAACGCGCCGTCGCTGTAGCCGTAATCACTATCATTGTCATCATCCAGGAGAGACTTTATCGTTGTCCTGTGCATTGTCGGTGGTCGGTTTTCACCGCTACCCGAAGAAGGATTCGGTGCATCGCTCGACGCCCCTATATCCAGCCCTTTCACCTTTTCCGCGATCACCTCTCCACTCAGTAAGGAGTGTTTTCCAGTCTTTGCCGCCTCGCCCTTCGTTCTCATCGCTGCTATAGTTGTACCCGTAATCGTCGAAGGCGTCGCATTCCGATTACCGTCCGCTTTTTCACTCTTGACTTCTCTCTCCGCGGGCGCGCCGCTGCCGCCACCGCCGACGGGCGGCGGTCGCACCATCGTCTTCTTACCCATCGAAGTTGAAGCAAACGACGACGACGAATACGACGAAGATGGCACGGCAGTAGCGTCGCCTTCGAACGCCCCGCGCTCTTCTCGTTGTTGTTGTTGTTGTTGTCGCTGTTGTTCATCGTCCGTATTCCTATTAATCTCCCCTTTCAGCTTCTCCAGCTCCCCGCACAAACCTTCCGCCTCTCTCGTCCACCGAAGGAACCGCTCCTCGTTTTCTCGCCACGCGTCGTGTCTTTTCATCGTCTCTTGAACTAACGATATGAACCCTAACCCGATTCGGTACACCTGCCGATGGTTCGATTCGTCGCGGTAGATGGAAAGTTGTCGCTGTAAATGCGACGCGGTGCGTTCGTATCTGTCGAACGGTAAGTTTTGACAGACTTCGACCGGGGTGACCGAACGGGAGATTCGTTGGGAGGTGGTGAGATGTTGGTGTCCACCTCCTTTACCTCCGCTCGTTGCGGTCATCTTTGCGCGGGATTCGATGCGTGATGAGCGCGAATGCGTGCGTAAAAAACGAACGGGGAAAATGAATGGCGACGAAAGGTTGCCTTTTGGTAGTTAGAGGAAGAAAAAGAAGAAAAAACAAAGCGGAGCTACTTTTAACTTCTAAACTACTAATGCATTCTATGTGTGCTAGGTTAATTCCCGAAAATCATCATCGGCTGTCGTCGTTTACGCTTCTACTCTCCGCAAAACGAAGACGGCGTCGTCCAAGACGTACGCTCCGGCCAAATGGTCGCCCTCGCTGACGTACGGCACGCGGGAAATTTTTTCAATTTCAAAGCCGCTCGGTTTGAGGACGTTTTCGTAGATATCTCGGACGCCGTATTCCCAAGCGCTCGATGGGGTGGCGACGTCTAATTTTTCGACGGGCGCGCGGCGAGTGCCGTCGTCGAGTTCTACGAACGGGCGGAACGGGAGGACGACGGCGAGAACGAAGAGTCCAGTTTTTGGTTTTAGAAGATTCCGGATGTGCGAGAGCATCGTGAAAGGACGGTCGCACCGGTCCAGGACGTTGAACATGCCGATGCAATCGAACTTTCGTCGATGTTCTTTATCCTCTTCTTCTATGAGCTTGCGCACCCTTCTCTTCGCTGCGTCGCTCTTCGTGCTCGTCCCTTGCTCTTCTTCCCTGACGTTTTGCTCTTTGAATTTTTCCCAAACGTCCTCGATTGTTCCCGTTTCTAGTACCGTCCAATCTCTGTGCGATTCCGCGCATCTCTTCACCATCGCAGGACTCGTTTCTGTCGCCACGACCGTGCCAAAATACTCGCCCAATTTACTCGCCACTTCGCCTTCGCCCGAACCGATGTCCAAATACAACCCATTTTCTAATAAAAACGCATCGGTGTTCGCGCCGTTTTCATCACCGTCATCACCACCACTACCACCCACTAAACTCCTCCCCGCTAAAACTCGCGCCTGTTCGCGACTCAGCACGAACATTTTACCTCGTCCGACGATGGCGTTTGCCTCGGTCAAAGATTTCCCTTCTTTCTCGCGCAAGCGAGTACACGCTCGAGCCAAGCGCACGTTGACGAGTTGCGGCCGTTTCGAAGATCTCAACAAGAACGCGTCTGTCTCCTCGTCGCGCGAGAGTTGGACAAACTTTGTTCGCATGATTGATTCCCAGTCGTCGTCGTCGTTTAACTCGTTCGCACTTTCAAACGACGACGAAGAGGAAGTTGTCGTTCGCCGCCTTCTCGTCGAATACCTAGACGCGTCATATCCGTAAGGTATATCTTTTGCTCGTAACTTTTGATTGCAGTGCGCGCAAATTATCGGCAACGTCTCCAGACAGTTCTTGGACGGCACACCGATCCATTTCCTCCACGACGCGTCTTCTTTGCGCGGAATAACGGTGGTTTTGGCGGTCTCGGTGGCATCCTTTGTGGTTTCCAATTTGGTGGTGGTGGTGGTGGTGTTCTCCGCCGATGACGACGAAGAAGCTTTCGCAGTTGTCGTCGTCGGTCGCGTGGGGGACGTTGACATTTGCAGCGGTCTGGCGATAGAGGCTTTATTGTTTCTTGTTTTTCCGATGATGTCGCTGATGTTCGGTGTCGTCGTCCGCACCGCAAACATGTCGGTAAAGTTTTGTGAAGTTAGGGGAGTGTTTCAGTCGTGGCATCGAAAATAAATAAACACGCGCCGCGAAATGCGCTAAAAAGTTGTTACACGCTGCGTTAAATATCTACATTCTTTGTTCTCTGGAGAGCTCATTTCTTCTTCGCTTTCTTCGGAGGCGGTGGCTTTTTCAGCGGCGAGACTAATTTGCCGTCTCGAGCGTTCTCGAACTTTGATTTCAGATTCGACACTTTCCCGGTGCTCAAAATCTCGACGGATTTGAACATTTCGTCCAACGTTTGGACGTACTGTTCGTTTCTCGGGACGAGCTTCGCGTTCTTGAGCTCTCGCGCGTCGTGGT
>JACLAB010000813.1_pt1 | contig 41066 bp, 28 predicted proteins | sample 8027921 | NCBI WGS metagenome assembly JACLAB01 (sample SAMN15725117, study PRJNA655200) | protist metagenome | isolation source: fluorescence activated cell sorting (FACS) single amplified genomes of... | place: USA: West Boothbay Harbor, Gulf of Maine | collected 2000-07-19 | reverse complement strand
CGGAGATAGAATCGCGCTTGAAATAGCAAAGGCGTACGCGTTGAATAAAACGAGAGACCAAAGGGTTGTCATCAGAGTCGTGTTCATCACCGGAGCGAGAGGCGTGTTTAGTCGCGACCCGGATGGTGTTGACGCTGACGCCGACCTGCCTTGTAGGATGCTACGGAAAATTGAAACGACAATCGACGGTGAGTGGACGTGCGTGAAGGATAACTTGAAAAGTGACATCGAAGATATCGCGTACGCCACGAACGACAGTTTACGGTACAACGCGTCTAGCAGTGAACACGAAAACAACGACAACAACAACAAGAGAAAAAAAGAAGAGCAAATATCTGCAACCGCTTGCTCGCACGACGTTACCGGCGGCATCTTAGGAAAGATTCAATCTTCAGTAACCATCGCAAATCTCTCTTCATCTCCGGGATACACGAGCGTCCAAGTGTATATCACCAGCGTGCACAACGAGAACGGCGACGAGGACGCGTTCGCCGCTCTGAGCGGCTCGGTCGATCTCGAAACGCTCGTCGATACGCGAACGGGGAAGCCGTTTCGCGGCACCGTGATCGTTCGCAAACAACAAGAGAAACGAGACTGAGTGGAAGAAGACACGAAGAACGACACAGAAGACATGAGATAGATTACGGCAGTAGTAGTAGTAGTAGTAGTAGTAGTAGTAGTAATAGTACCAGTTAAAAGTAATACACTTGTGTAACAATATCAGAGCTCAAGAGAGAAATTGTCAAAAAGAAAAAATCAAGAAAAAAAACTGGGCTCACATCAGCGACTCAGCAAAGCGCGACAGACTTTTACGCACACCACATAAGAACAAGAGACAGAAAAGGAAGAAACGCGACCAAAAAACGCGCGAATACGACGTAGAATTATACAAATAGAGTTTATACGTATTCATTTCTTTCCTCGCGCGTAGCATTTAAACACATAGAAGATAGTCGCTCGTTGATTAGGAGTTCATTTAGCAAAAGAGAAGAACAGAGAGAAAAATGAGTTCCTCTGGGACGAGAAAGCGAGAGGAAATGCTGGATGCGGATGGCAACGCCATCGTAGACGGCGTTCTAACGCCCACTCCAGATTCGCCGGCGGATTCCGAGTGGCGCTCACGAGCTGGTCCTCTGGATGTGAACAGTGGTAACGGTGGGCCGTGGAAGCAAGAAGACTGTTCGGGTAGGTGGTTTCGCAGCGCGAATTCGATTTCTGTCCTCCTTTCTACGCGTAAATTTGGATGTGTCATCATCATCGTCTTTTCTTCTTGCTCTCTCCTTTGTTTGTTTGGGTTTTTTTTGGGAGGAAAAACGACTGAAAAACAATTCTTTCTTTACTCTCTGCGCTACTTTAAACACTCGAAAAACAGGACCACAACCGGCGGACATGTACGGCAAGTTCACGTGGAAAATCGAGAATTTCTCGGAGATTTCCAAACGCGAGCTTCGTTCCAAGTGCTTCGAAGTCGGCGGGTACAAGTGGTACATTCTCGTCTACCCGCAAGGCTGCGACGTGCACAATCATTTGTCGTTGTTCTTGTGCGTGGCAGATTACGATAAATTATTACCGGGATGGAGTCACTTCGCGCAGTTTACCATCGCGGTTGTGAATAAGGATCCGAAAAAGTCAAAGTATTCGGACACTTTGCACCGGTTTTGTAAGAAGGAACACGATTGGGGGTGGAAGAAGTTTATGGAACTCGGTAAAGTCTTAGACGGGTTTACCGTGGCGGATACTTTAGTCATTAAAGCGCAAGTCCAAGTTATCCACGAGAAGATTGCGAGACCGTTTAGATGCTTGGACCCGCAATACAGACGAGAGTTGGTTCGCGTGTATTTAACAAACGTCGAGGTGCGATTTATCGTTTTGATTTCTGAATATTCGTCTTTTTTTTTTCTTTTGCGGAGCGCGCGAACACACTTTCACACTTTTTACACGAACAAATTGGCAACGATAGTATCGCAGAGACTTAGTCAAAACAAAGAAACATCTTCTTTCGCAGTGAAGAGATCAATTCGATAAGAGCATTTCTCGTTCTGAGCAACTCGTGAATGACAAAACGAACACCCATAGAATTTGAGCGATGAAAAAATTTCTGCTTTGTTTCGGCGCCTGTATTTGCCTTTTGTTATTGTGTGTGTGTGTGTGTGTGTATGTGTGCGTGTGCGTGTGTGTTTGCGTGCACCCATACATACTTTTCTCCATAACTTGAATACTTACCGAGTTTATTCTCTATAAATTACACAGGGTATTTGCCGAAGATTTCTCGAAGAGAAGAGAGAAAAGCTTTACGCTTTACGCAAGGATCCGGAGAAGTGGGAAAATCTTCGCAATTTTTGGAACAATCGTACTTTAGCCGAAAAAACGCATCTCGCTTCCGAAAAAGCCGACGATCTCTTAAAAGGTATCGTGAAGAGATTCTTCAACGAGAAAGAAGTGACGTCAACACTCGTCATGGATGCGTTGTATTGCGGATGCAGAGCCTTGGATGCCGGCTCCACGTCTGTGGCGGACGCTGTCAAGGCCAGTGCGAATTCGTCGTACGGCTCTGCTGCTTTATCCATAGCCACAAACACTTGTGTGCTCACCGGTGATTTAGTGTGTGCGTTGGAACGCGCGGCGGATGGAACTGCTTTTGATGTCGATGATATAGACTTGGACGATTCTTCCGAAGGTCGTTCGTCGAAGCGCTCTAAACTCGGCGAGGATAGCAGTAAAGATGATTCCAAAAAAGATAACGATAGTAAAGACGCGACGAAGAAGAAAGCTGGGTTCTCTGCGGCCGATGCTGTCGAAAGAGACGAACATCGCCTCGCTGAACTCGGCCGTAGAACGATTGAGATGTACGTCTTGTCCCGCGTTTTTAACGAACGCGTCGAAGTCGCCTTTCGCGAAGCCGAAGCTCTGATGCGTCAAGAAGCGTTGATTGCCGAAGAAGAGGAAGCTGAACGCTTAGCCGCGGAAGAAAACGAAAAGAAACACTCGAAGAAGCAGAAACAAAAAGAGAGGCAACGATTGAAGAAGTTGGCCGAAGATGAAGAACGAGCGCGATTGGAAAAGGAAGAAGCCGAGAAGAAAGCCGCCATAGAGGCCGAGAAGGAAGCCGAACGCGAAAAGCAGAGAGCGATCAAACGCGCCCAAGATGAGGAGCTTCGCAAGAAACAGGAAGAAGAGCAGCGCATCAAGGATGAAAAGGAGCGCGAGGCGAGAGAGAAGCGCGAAGCTATTCAGAGGCAAAAGGATGAAGAGAAAGCGAAGAAGAAAGCGGAAAAGGAGAAAGCCGAGGCGGAAAAACGCAAAGCGCGCGAAGAAGTGGAAGCGAAGGAAAGAAAAGAGAACAAAGATACCACAAGTAAGAGTGATTCGCCGGCGAGTAAAGCTGGTAAAGGTGCCGATAAGTCGATTCCGACGCCAAACTCTGCCGGCGGCTCTCCGGGAGGATCCTCCTCTGAACCGCCGCTCGTTCGCGAACTTCGTGGTCGAATCTCTGCGCTTGAATCTGCTTTGGCAGAAAAAGCCGCTGAAGTCGTTCGACTTCGACGAGATCTCAGCCAATATCAGCAAGGAAGTCCACCGGCATCTTCAGGGAAAGGGAGCGATTCCAAGGCAGCTTCCATACCGAGAGTTGGCTCTGGATCCATCTCCGGGGAGAAGCCGACAGCCGCCGCAGTCGCTGCCGGTGCACCAGCCGTTTCTGCCGCCACGGTCGCCGGATCCGGTGGTCCTGGCGCGCCACCGTTACCTCCGGGACCGCCTCCGCCACCTGGCACACCGGCAATTGCCGTTGCCGCCGGAGGATCAGCCTCTGAAGGTGACCGAAGCGTCCCGATGCCGCCGTCCGGACCGCCGCCGCCGCCAAGAGGCCCCCCGCCTCCAACTTCGCTCGTCAAAGGCGTTGCGCAAATGTCCGTCTCTGAGAACGGTGCTGCACCGGCTCCACCCGCGCCTGGATCGTTTGCGCAAGCTGCAAATGCGGGCGGCGCGGCGCCTCCATCGGGCGCCAACGGCGCGAGGCCGGCGGCTTGGATGCAACAGCAACAAGGACAACCGCCCGTACCTCCCGTCCCTGGACAGCAAGAAGATAACTTCCCGCACTTTGGCATGATTGAAAACTTGTTGGGCGATCTCGGAGATGATTTTGACTAACCCCGCTTCTTCATTCCATCTCGTGATTTGAAAATGGATCGGTGGTGCACAATCTAACGACTCATTCACCAAAAGTCGCGCTTCTTACGTAGCCTCGCGTCGTCCCGCGAGTTCTTTCTTCTCAAAGGACCAAAAGAGGGTAGACATAAACAACACAATTTAGTCTCTAGTACTACTAATATTAATATCAGCGTCTAGCAGAAAATATTCATTTCACCATCACCACTACCACCACCATCACTTTATCGTTCTACTTTGAGGTTCTTTTTAGAAAAGCTGCCCTTTTGCTTCATAAACTTTTCCCATACGAATCAAACATAATAATGTCCTTCTCCTCCTCCTCCTCCTTGCAAAGACTCGTCTGCGGCGACGAGGCACGTGCCATTTGTTCCGTCCCAAACGATAGCGCTAACAACGAGTCTCTCTTTGCCGTCGCGTGCAGTACTACTACTCCTGCTTCTACGACGAAGAGTGAAGTGAAAATCTTTTGCGTCGACGCGCAGACGCATCGCTTGAAAGAGAAACGAGAACTCGCTTTTGTGAGTATGGACGATAAGATTGTGGACGTGGATTGTTTTCGGTGTCGAGACGATTCTGTCGTGGATAGTGGTGGTGGTGTGTTATTGATCGCCGCGTGTACCGCAGAAGGGAACGTTTCCGTCTTTCGCAGACGAGAAGGAGACTCAAAAGAGGGAGACGAAGAAGAGAAAAATGTCATCGAGAACAAAGTAAGCGAAAATGAAGGAGAACAGCGAGAAGAAGGAGGAGGACGACGGCAGTTGCGTACACAGTGGTACTCGTCGTGTAAATTTGATCCAAACGGCGACGGGCGCGTCGTCGCGATGGTGACGAGCGGAGGAGCGTCTGCGAGTTTTTACGACCACGAGAACGCGAAACGGGTTGGTGCGTTTACTACTACAGGAGGCGATGACGATGGTGTCGTTGGCGGCAATAGTGAGAAGATGAAAAAGAAGACGACGAGCAGCAAAGGCGACTGGTCGAAAGCGAATCGAAACCAGTTTGCGTTTACGAGAGACGGCGATGTTTTCGTGGTCGATTCGAGATCGAGTAACGATACCGCGAAACCTATATTTTCTCAAGCGAGCGCGTTTCGAGACGTCGCGTTTTCCGCGAGCGAGGACGGGCGGTACATCGTCACCGCCTCGGAGGATTGGTTGGTGAAGACGTGGGATTTGAGGAAAAACGGCGGAGCACCGGCGAAGTGCTTCGCCGGTCACGAAGGCGCGGTCACGAAGGCGAGATTTAATCCCGTGTACGAATCCATAGTTATGTCGAGTTCGTTAGACGGTACGGTGAAATTGTGGAGAGATTCCGACCTCGGACGTTTACCCGACGACGACGACAGCGAAAGGAGGAGGAATAAGAAAGTGAACATCGACGAGAATAGCGGCGGCGGTATTAATAACAATAGCGAAGGGGTGAGCGTAGAACTGAAAGCGTATGGGAACTTACAAACCACCACGGTGGGGTCGTTCTCGCCAGTCGTCGACGCGTGTTGGAGCTGCAACGATCCGTGGATTATGGCCGCGATAACTTTGGACGGAACCGTAGCCTTGGACGTCGTTCCGAGAAGCGAGAAGTATCGCATTTTATTGTAATTTTATTCTTTTCTTACCTAGTAGAGCTGCTTTATTAAATTCTATATATTTTTACTAAACTAATCGCGCGACGTCGCTGCTCTTCGCTTTGAACTGAATCCCTCTCTTGAAAGATTCGATGGTGACTTCCCCGGTATTCCCATCCACGCCTAGAACTTTACCTTCCTCGCCGACGAAATCATGGTTGCGCACGACCGCGCATTTCCCGCCGACGCCCGGGCAAACCGGCTCGAACTCGTCTTCGTCGACGTTCTCGACGACGGAACCAGACTCCTTTAATTTCACATCCGCTTCGCGGTCCTCCACGTTGACTCTGACCACCGTACCTTTTTCCCCGGTTTCGGTTTTCCTGCAAACAATGTTCTCGCGTAGCATCCACTTTAATTTTTTCCGTTTCTTGAAGGCTGCTTTTCCCTCTTCTTTGCCGCCAGTCTTCATCTTCTTGTTGCTAAACATTCCCCCTGCGTTCGAAAAGTCGACGATGTCTTTCCTCTTCTTCTCGCTATTCTCGAGCGCGTTGTTCAATCCTCCCGAAACGACGTGTAAATTAATCTTCTCTCTTTCCCCATCGTCTAAATCAATCGCGTCCGCTTTCCTCTCTTCCTTCTTCTCCTCTCCGCCTTTCTTATTTTGCTTCGCGATCTGCCTCGCCAATACGTTCGCCATCCGCGTCTCCTCGTCCTCCTCTTTTCGCCTCTTCTCCATCTCCATCCGATCTCTCAACTGCTCTTCCTTATCTCTCGGTTTATACGTGATGAACCACCCTTTCGCAGTCTCTTCGATGTCGCATAATTTCTCCCTCCCTAAATATTTCACGAACTCCGTCAGCGTCGTCCACTTGGTCGAGTTCATGTGCACGTGCGTCTTGTTCCCGATGTATTCGTTATACGCCACCGTGGCTTTAATCCTCGTGTTTCTGTGCGACACCGCCATCATGTCCAAAAAATTCGCTAAAAACTGTTCCGAGTACCCTTTTATGAACCTGCCGGAGTTTTCCCCGAACACGGCGACTTGACGTAAGTGCGCTTCCGAGGAGCAGTGTTGCTTAAATCCGTTCTGGTCTCTGCATTGTTTCTCGCACAATTGGCAGTAGAATTTCAGTTTTTGTAAACCTTTCATCTTTTGCCGGTTGGCGACGGCTTTCGGGGAGAGGAAATCTCCTTTGTTACTTTTCGCCATTAGTATTACTGTCTCGGATTTGCTTCTTCTCTTTTCTGTTCGTTTTTCTTGGTGGTTTTTCTTTGTCTTTGTCTTCTTTGTCTGCGTTCATTTATGATGATGTACTACTAATGGGGGAGTTGGTGTTCGTTTTGTTCCCAAACGTCTTTTCCGATGAAGAGAAAAAAAAATCTTCAAATTCACATGTGACATGAAGAACAAAAGAGAAGAGAAAAAAGAAGAAGAGAAAGAATCGTTTTACGACGCGCTCGGGGTGAAGAATACCAGAGATCTCTCCGAGAAGACTCTGGAACGCGCGTATAAGAAATGCGCGTTGAAATACCATCCAGATCGTCCGAATGGAAACGCCGAGAAATTTTTGAGATGTACGAAAGCGTTCGAGACTTTGAAAGATACAAATTTAAAAGCTATTTACGATAAGTACGGCGAGGAAGGGTTAGAGCCTGGGTTTGTGCCGCCCCAGCAGCAGCAATTTCAGCAGCAGCAGCCTTTTGGTGGGTTTCAGCAGCAGAGGGAATGGGCGGACCAACAGAGACAACAAAGGCAAGAGCGATACGCGAGGAGAAAATTTGGTTTCGATACAACTGGTGGAACAGGAGCGAGAACGACGAGTTTCGGGATGGACGAAGCCATGCGAATGTTTAAGGAGCACTTTGGTGATATGGATTTCGGGAGTGAATTTGGTGGTGGTGATGTAGGAGGTGGTACCAATAAGCGGGGGCGAAGAGACGCGAATGGCGCGCCAATGCCTCCGGACGCGAGCGAAGGAGATCGAGTGTTTGAGTTTGAGTGCACGTTGGAGGAATTGTATCACGGGTGCTCGAAACAGCTTCGAATACCACCAACAAAAGGTTTGCAAGAAGAGATAGTGGACTTGAACATCAAGCCTGGATGGAAATCTGGAACAAAACTCACGTATTTTGGTCGCGGTGCGCCGGCGAGAGACGGCAGGAGAGGGAATTTAGTTTTGATTTGCAAACAAGTTCCACATCCCATTTTTAGGCGCGCGGATAAAGGAAACGATTTGGAATTCGACGTGCGTTTGCCTGTTTCCCGAGCGCTGTGCGGTTTTCGAGCGACCGTGAAAGGACTGAACGGTAAATCTTTCGAGTTTGATACGAGGGAAGTATCGACTCCGGGAAAAACATACGTGGTGAAAGGAAAAGGCATGCCGGATCAACACGATGCTAAGATCATCGGCGATTGCGTCATTCGAATCACGGAAGTAATCTTTCCAAAGAGTCTTGCCGACAATCAACGAGTTGGATTGAAACAAGCATTTAACGGCATCGATATTGAAGGAGTTTAAGCGAGTGAGAATTTTTTTTGGTTTATTTACCGCCGTCGTCGCTGCTGCTGTCTTTTGATTGCTCTACGATATTAAAAACGCAATGATGTGATTTCTAAATCACGCGAATTGAATACTCTTTCTCTCTCTTTTATTGCTTTGAGGAGCGATTCTTTTAAACTACGCGAGACATCGCCAATGAAAGCGCTCGCAACTTCCCCAAGAAATTTTCGGCGTTTTCATACGCGCCTACCTTTAAGTCCTCCGCATCTTCGAGAACTAAATCAAACGAATCTTCAATTCCTCGCAAAGTCGCGGTGATTTCTTTTCTCACTTTCTGCAGTTCTCGTCGCTCTGTCATTTTTGTCTCCTTTCCCTCCTCGACCTCGTCCGGTGCTTCGCACGGCGCGTAACCGTTGCTCTCTTCTTTCGTCTCATCTTCCTCCTCCTCCTCCAAAGTTTCTTTCGTTCCTACTATCCTGTTCCATCTAGCCTTGTCGCTCTCCGCCTTCTTAAAGTACGGCATTTTTTCAGTCTCCCTCATACTTCTCCAGATTTTGCCGAGCTCTTTGTCAATTTGTATCGCAGACTTACCTGGCATACAAGTAGCCACACGAGATTGATTTTGGATCACGAAGTGATTATACGCGCTGAGACAGTGGAGTGGTTTCTCTTTTTTTGCACCAGCGGCGCCATATTCCTGTTTCATCGTCGGCTTTGTCGAACCGCTCAGCAATTTAGGCATCGTCGTCGCGTCGTTTCCGTCCTTTTGATGATGACCTTTCTTCTCATTGTTGTTGTTGATGCTATTATTACTACCATTATCTTTTTTATCCTGCGATTTGCTAAATAAGTTTGCAATTAACGATCCCCCCAAAGCTTTCACTTGCTTCTTTTCTCTCTTCTCTCGTTCTGCTTTCAACTTCTTCGCGGCTTCTCTCTCCTTCTTTTGCTCTTTGGCTAATATTTTCTTACTCTCCATGATCTCGTTTCCATTTCTTCTACCATTATTTGGTTTCATCGCTGACTCGGTAATAGGATCCGACTCCTCGATGCCTAATCCTTCCAACGTTAAATTATCCAGCGAAGCCTCGGACGGGAACTCGTTCTTCTTCAGCGGCGTAAACGCCGTGTTCAACCCTTCTAACTCCGCTAAACTCTTCGCTTCAAATTCTGCGGGTAAATGCTTCGGAAGGCCACCTAAAAGCTGCTCTATCACCGACCCCCCTGATTGTTTTCTTAACTCCGCCGCTCTCTTCTTCCCGTACGCCAACTCAAAAGTCTGACGAAACAAAGCGTTTGACAATTCGCGCGGCACAATCGAATCCCCTCTGAGCATCTCCTCGAATTCGTCATCCATCTCTCTCATCTTCATCTTCTTCTCTTGCTCTTTTGGAATCCGAAACCCGTTCCGCTCTTCCTCCACCGCTATTATTCTCAACATCGAGAATCTGTCGTCTATTTTCGACACCTCTCTCAAGGCGTTTTGTTCGACGAGTTGCTTGACGTAAAAGTTCACCAACTCGTCGCCTCCAACATCCGCGATAAAGTCCATCTCTTCGTTCTCTCTGCTCACCAGAGATGAAGAAGAAAATTGCGTATTCCTCGCGCTGAGTGGAATTTTGTTCGTGCACTTCCCGTGGCCTTCGAGAAGCATCGCCCCGGAGGAGTGTTTCTTTATCGAATAGTGGTTCACGCTCTTCTCGTCGGAGAAGGATTTCAAGCGGTACATAGGTAAGGTGTTGGTTTTAGTACCATTTTCCCCGCTCGGGGTTGAACTCGTCGTCGTCGAACCCGGCGCTGCTTTGGTCGCAGCAGAAGCACGTTTTTTAGGCATCGTTTGTTTCTGAAGAAAAGCCTCGAGATACGAAAAGAATATTCAAATTTTAACCAAAACAATACCAAAATACACACGCGGTCTGAAGAGTATTAGTAAACAAATGGTGGTGGTGACTCTCTTCTTTTTCATTCAAAACAACAGTATATGTGATGTGCTAACGTTTTTTACTTTTTCGGCTTCTTCTTTGCCGGTTTCTTCTTCTTCTTCGCGGGCGCTTTCTTGCGTTTCGCGCCGCCTCTCCCAGCGGCGGCTTTCGTCGCTTTCGTCTCTCTTTGTTTTTGTTCTTGTTCCTCGAACCCCTCGTCCCCGGGTTCGAGAGGTATGTAGTTATCGTTGATGGTACCAACACACGCGACGTTTTCCGCGGACGGGTCTTCTCGTAATTGGACGTACTCGTCGAAGAAAGTTTCAATTTTCGCGTCTTCCGCGCCGACGTTGACGATGGCAACCGTGGAGGATAACAAGTGCGTTCGCGCTAAGTACATGACGCCTTTTAAATCGACTTTGACCGAGGCGTGCGGTTGTTGTTTCGACGTGGACGCTTTACTTCCTCCACCTCCAGTTGGTTGCGCTTCGCGCTCGACTAACAATCGTCCAACCACGCCGACGTCACCGGACAAATCTACGGCTTCCCCGGAGCCTTTACACTCGAACAAAATCGTCGAGTTGGCGGTTTTCTGCAACGCGCCGTGGTTAATCAGCAGAGGCATTTTTGATTTCGGCACGGACGCGCCGATAAATGCCGCCGGAATCTTTCTCTTATTTGTTGCTTTATTATCTGCGTTCTCTTTGTTCTTCTCCTTCGCATCGTCTGCATCCATTTTATCGTCTTCTTCTTCGTCGTCGTCAATCATCAACACTTCCTTCTGTTTCTTCTCCGAAAGCCTCACCGCTAACGGTTTCGCGTCCTCGTCGTCTCCATCTGACCCCCACCCGGAACTGCTGCTGTTGCTTTTCTTCTCCTCGTCGTCCTCTGAATCGTCGTCTTTGATGTTGATTGTTTTATTATTATTGCTCTTCTTTGGCGTGGTGTTGTCTGTCTTTTTCTTCTCGTCGTTCGAATCTTCCTTTGTGGGAGGTTGATACTCTTTCATCCAATCCGGTTCCTCGTCCGAATCCGATTTGATTTCAATCGTCTTTGTTTCTTCGATTTTGTTCTTCTCTGGGTCTCTTTCTTTTTCTTTATTATCGTCGTCTTCATTCCTCCCACCACCACCACCAATTTCATCGCGCGTGGTGGTGGTTAAATCAACATCATCATCCTCATCCTCATCGTCGTTCTCTTTGGTTTTAAGTGTTGTTGTTGTTTTCTTCTTCTCGGTCGTCGTGTTTTCAATCACCGAATCGATTTTCTTCAGAGGCGAGACAATATCTGGAACTTTATCGTCGTCGTCCGAAGAATCGTCGTCGTCTAACACGTAACTCTTACCCATAATGATATATATATGTGCGCGTGTATATGTTTATGCGTATATACTATCAGTAAAGAAAGCTACTAAACGCGCGTTGTTTTTGTGAGAAATTTCAAAAATATTTTGGGGCAGTTTTGGAGTTTTTTTTTCTCATTGTTTTCTCTGTTAGTGATACGTTGTTTGTATGCCTGCGACGGAGCAGACGACGACGGGAGCAGCAGCAGCAGCGGGAGCGACGTCGACATCTTCGAACTCTGAAGAAGTCATCTTAGCGTTGCAAAGAGAGAGGAAGAACCAGTATCTGTCGTTCAAGAAGTTTGGGGAATTCAAAAACATGAGTTCTATTAAAAGTAAAGGGAAACTCACCGCCCTTGGGTACATCTATGTTTGCTTTTTTGCGATTGTTTTTCTCCTGTATTGGTTCGTGGACGCCGTGGATGGGAGGTACGCGAGTGTGCTCTTATTGGCGAGCTGTTTCGTGGTGAGAGTGCACCCGGCGTTTAGTAGCGCGACTGGTAAATTGAGGTGATGAGAGATGTGGGAGGACACGCTTTTTGGAACCTCAAAGCGTCTTGGATGTAGTAGTATTAGTAGTAGTAGTAGTAATGTAGTAAAACAGAGTTTAACAACAACAACAACAATAGGATTCGAGCGCGCCTCCGCGTGGGTGTGTTTGTGTGTATTTTAGTACTGTGCTTTCTTGCTAGTATTTTGTCGCATACAATAGTATTAAATATATTTACTTCAATATGCGATACAAGTACATGCCAATCCCGAGCAAGACGCAAATCAACGTCGCGTCCACGCAAAAATGCCTCGACGATCGCGCCTTCTCTACGGTTTCTTTCAACCTCATGTTGGCCGTTTTCATCTCGGCTTGCGCACCGTCCATTTTAAAATCTATGTTTTCAATCGCCGGTTGTTGCCTGGCCATCTCTTCGTCCATGTCCGCGCCGAGACGTTTCAAGGTTTGCAAACCTCGGCTGATTTCGTCCAAGTCGGTGTCTTGCGTTTTCTTTCTGTCTTCGAATTCTTGACGAAACTGACGACTCTCTTCCGTGTGTTCCATGCCCTCGAATCTGTTGTTGTTGTTGTTGTTGTTTAAATGTTGTTCGCGAAGTGTTTCCGGTTGTTCAAACGGGTTCGTGTAGGTCCCCATTTCGATATCTCTCGACAACGATCTGTGATGATGCGGGACTTTCTTCGACGGCGTTCGAGGAATCATTCTCGACACCCCGTCCGGAACGTCCTCTATTCTCTGCTCGAACTGGTCAATCAGCGTTTCTCTCCCGTCTCTTTCGTACATCGATTCGTCTTCGATATCGCCCCCGTCGCTCGTCGCCCGTTTCTTCTTCTTGGCGTTATTATTACTACTACTACTTTTATTCGCTAATTTTCTCAGTTTCGGAATTTCTCCTCGTAAACTGTTCTTCCCTCGTCTCACTTCCGCGTGCATCGCCGCAATCGCCGCTCGGTTCGTTTCTACTTTCGCTCGTTCCGAGACGTCCGCGATGTCGTCCAGTCGTTCTTCGAGTTTACCCAGGAATTGTTCGAACGAACTATCGTGATGATGAGTAGTATTGCTCTCGTCATCATCTTCGTTACCATTATTACCACCGCTACTGCTAAACTTCCCCACATTCACGTTCTTATTCGTTTTTCGTTGTTGTTGTTGTCGTTTCATTCGTTCATCCGACGCAGTTCCATCATCGTTTTGGGGGAGATGATTTTGGTATTTTTTAAGCAAATGTTCCGTCCTGGAGAGTAAATCGTGCGCGTTGTTGTTACCACTACTCCCACCGAGGATGCCCATTATTATTATTATTATTATTATTATTACGCTCGCGTTACGTCGCGCGTATCTTTTACTTCTGTTTTGCGGGAGAAAAAGCGCGGCGCGCGCAAAAAACACCAACCAAAAGTCAAAACTTCAAACGGTTGGTTGGGTTTGTAACGTTTGTGTTGTTCGTTGTGATGAAGAGGCAACTTTTTTTGAATCTCTGGCGCATTTTTTACTAAAAGTAAAAAACCCTAAATTGGTGTTTGATGTTTTGTGATTCCAGACTCGAGTTAAGTTGAGAAGACCGCATTGTGCTCTTTTTTCATCAGAGAGCACACACGTACACACACACACAAAGAGACGACGTAAACGACGACGCTTAAAACAACAACAATTTAACAACAACAATGTTTGCCGCCGCGAGTTCGTTAACGACGACGACGACGACGATATCGTCGTCGAGTTTAGGAGGATATCGGGGAAAAGAAGTTGTGCAAAAATCCCGATCCTCTATGATGAGAAGTACTACTAGGAGAAACAATGTAAACGTCGTCGTCCGAGCTGAAGCGCAAAAGACCATCGACATGAACGAGGTGAGTTTTACTCTAAATATTGATTCTTTTGTTTTTGTCTCGCTTTTGTCTCGTTGTTTTCCCTTTTGGGATGGAAACAATGGTTCATTTTTCTTCTTTGTCTTCTTCTGGATCCATCGAGTTCGTCGGCGGATGGGACGAAAGATATCGTCGTCAAAATGGATAAAATATCGGACATTCGAAGAGATTACTTTTTATAGACACACGCGTCGTGTTTTGCTGACAAAATCGCAACTTCTCTCTCTCTTTCTGTAGTCTCGCACGTATTACTTTTGCATCGCGAACGCGGATTTTATGCTCAACGACGAAAACAACGAACACTTCCCGGAAATCTTGAGAGAACGAAGACGATTTTACCGAGAGACTGAGAAATTGCAAGACTTTTGGATCGTCCCGAACCCAACATTTTTGGACGCCATGCCGGAAATAAAGAAAAAAATCCGGCAACCGTGCGTGGCGGTGATGACCACGGACGAGGTGTGGAACACGTTTATTAAGTTAAGAATGGACCGAGTGTATAAAGGTTCCGTGGAAGGGACTGGAGCGGAGTTGTTGAAATCGAACGAGTTAATCGCCGCGGACGCGTTTCCGCCGGTGGACCCGGCCAAGTGGACGGCGCCGTATAACAAATACTCGCCCGGGTGGTGGGAAGTGTTTTACCCCGGGGCGGATTGGACGCAAGGGTACCAAGCGACGGTGAATCCGTTGGCAGAAGAGGGGGTTGAGCGCACTGGGGCGTAATTTTTTAGTAGAAAGACAGACAGACAGACAGAGACAGACAACGACAACGACAACATATAGAGTGCGCGCACACAAAAGCCATCGGAGAAGAACGACGGAAGAAGAAGAACATCATCACAAATTTTTTATATTAGAAGAAATATCTTTATTATTATTAAAGAATGGATATAGAGTATCAAAGGTCCTCTTTCTTCTTCTTTCCCTTCTTTCCTTTCTTTTTCTTCTTCTTTCCGCTACTCTTTTGTTGTTGTTGTTTCTTTTCCTCCTCCTCTTTGACGCGCGCGGCTTCCGCTAATTCCTCTTCTTCCTTCTTTCTCTCTAACTCCGCAATCTCCGCTCTCGTCAAACCTAACGTAGCATCTTCGGTTTCTTCACCCATGATATCGTTCAAATCGAACTCTTCCTCGATCGGTTCCTCGGGTTCGTAATCGTTTTCGTCTTCGCTCTCGCCGCCGTCGATTATTTTCGGCACGTCTTGAATCATAAACGTTCTCGTTTTACCATTCAAGACTAACTCGCAGTGCCTAGCGAGCTCGCGAGGGTCAAAGGAACCACTCATGGTTGCGTACCTTCCTTTTCTGGGTTGTAAAACCGTCACGGTTGGTGAATTGTGCGGTAAAACGTCGAAGGCTTTTGCAAACGTTTTCTGGACAATCGGATCGACGACGATCCACGTGAACGGTCGTCCGCTCGTAAGTTTTGCCGCTTCAAACGCTCTTTCCATGCGATCTTCAAACATAGACTGCGAAGAAGAACTCGTCCCTGGAATAAACGCGATGGCGCACAAACCGCCTTTGGATTCGCACTCGTCCTCGAATTCCTTTTGCGTCGTGACGTGCGGCGGCGGCGTCACTTTTCCTGGAGACTTCGCCTCGTCTTTCCGCTTGATTTGATTTTTGGCTTCCAGCAACCATTGGCGAAGATAAATGTAATTCATCGGTCCAGGAAACGGCGCAGAGTTCATTTGGACGTTTCCAGACGCCTCTTGTTGCGGCGTGACCGCGGGATTAACGAACAATAATTGCACCGCGGGTAACTTTGGAATGTTGAACTTTTGCAAGTTCGGGTCGTTTTTATCATCGGCTTGGAAAAAACCGAAATGGAAATCGTCCTTGAAGTTTGCCGCTAATGTTTTATACATTCCGGGCGTCTCGTCCTTTTGAGAGAACAAAACGCACTTCGGTGTGAACGGATCCGTGGCTAAATACTGGTCCAAGTTGTCCTGGGTGATTCTTAAAACAACATCCGCCGTGTTTTCGTACATCCACGCTTTCAAATTCCCGTCGTTCACCGGATGGTCCTCGGAAACTTCAAACGGGTACGATTCTTCGTCCTCTTTGTTCTCACCGAACGGGTAATACATCAACGAGAAGCACTCGTCTTTGTTTGGAAACTTACTCAACGTTTGCGTTTCGGCAAGTTTTATCGCTTTCAAGATATCCTCGCCGTCTCGGTTCACGACGTATTCGTAAAGCTCCGCTTGGAATTGAAGCTTTGCAAACGCGTCGATGGCTTCGTTCACTTTAAGGCCACACTCGTCCGTTCGCTTGGTAAACATAACTACCACCGCTTCTTTCTTTTCTATCACGTCTTGTTCGAAATTTTTCGGTTTCTTTTCAATAAACAACGAAAAATCATCGTTGTTTTCCTCTTCTTCTTCTCCTTTTTTCTTCTCGTCTCCGCTTTTATCCTCGCCGTCGTCTTTCTTTTTACGAAGTACCTCCACTTCCAACTCTCCAACTTCTGGGCCTAAGTGCTTCTCCGCGAACGCAAACACCTCGTCTTTACTCATGCTCTCGCCGTCGAACAGGGTCGGTTTCTTCGTCAAATCTGCGTCTTTATACAACACCAACTTCACCGCGTCCTCTTCGTCTTCGTGCGCTTCCAACCCGGGAAGCACCGGCGTTGGTAGCAAATCGTCCGTGGAAGAGTCGTACGTCAACTCAACCACGCGAATTCTGTTCTTATGGTTCCATGCCAACGATTTCAACATGAACGGGGTCTCGCTTTTGTCCGTCACGTACACCAGCGTCGGCATCTCGTCCGAAACGACGTTCTTTAACTCGTCCACGGAATCAATTCTCGCGACTTCATCGTCCGGTAAGTTCTTCACCGCAAACTCTCTCAACGCTCTCGCGGTCAACGCATCCCCTCGATACTCGTTGGACAATTTCTGCGCGATTTTCCTGTACGGGTTCCACGTCTTTTTCCCTCCGAAACCGACGATGGCCGGCACTCGCGATATTTGCATCGACCGTCCTAAATCTTCGTTCCCGGCGATATCAATCGCGCCAAACTTAATGTTCACCGACTCTAACGATAACGCGGCTCTACTGAACGCCGGTGCCATATCCTTGCACGGTTGGCACCCGGGGGCGATGAATTGCACCACCCACACGTCTCTCGTCTCCAAAACTTTCTCCTTGAACTCTTCCGAGGACTGGAAACCAAACACGCCTGAGTTGTTTGGGTCGTACAAAGTTCTCACTTCCGTGTGAAACACGTTGTTCTCTTTAGCAGATGATTCTTCTTCTTCTTCTTCTTCGTAGTCATCGTCATCATCATCATCATCCGTTTTGGCGGCTGAAGCGAACATAAAACCCCCGGTTGTTGTTCCTTGGCTTTGTTTTCGTTTCATCAGAAACGCCGATTCATTTTCATAATTCGGCGGCATCATCATCATCATCATCATCATCATCGCGAAAAGGAGGAGAACAAACGACAACCGCAGCAGCGAAAAACGACGAGAATTATTCATCGCCATCATCGTGCTCTTCTTCTTTTTCTTTTTCTTTGTTGTTTTTCTTGCTGCTGCTGCTGTTCTCATCATCCTCCTGTAATGTTATAAGTTTGTTACACTAAAAATGAGGAACGATGATGAGTTCGAGAGCAAACAAAATGTTGTTTTTTTTCTCAGTCAAAAGCGCGGCGAATGAAAATCTCTTGTTTTTTTGCAATTTTTTTCGATCAATCGATCAATCGATCTCCTTTTTGAAGAAAATCTCTCTTCTTTTTTTTTGTAGAGAGTTCTGTGGAGCCAGCCTTCTTTTGGAGCTTTAAGACGAATCCTTCATAAACACACACGTACAAAAAATAATTTAATAATAACAAACATGTCTGCTGCTTTGACTTCATCCACGTTCGTTGGCGCGAAAGTTTCCGTCGCGAAAACTACCACCGCGTCCAAGAGAGTCGCGTTCTCCGTTCAAGCGAACGCGAGCGGACCGAAGAAGGTACGAATTCCGATTTCGTTTTTTTTTTGTGCGCTTAAAAAATCATCATCGTCGCTCGTTTCAGGCGGGTGGTGGTGCGTCCAAATTTTGCATTTCGTCCAACGAGAAAGTGAGATTGCGCACGATTTTTCTCCGAAACGTCGATGAAGCGGTCGTGTGCGAGTTTTGGAAACGATCGATGCGCGTGCATTCCGATGCGAAAGTTCACTTCGAACGCAATTACGCGCTTTTTTGAGCGTTTCAACCTTCGCGCGTCGCCGTTCCACGACGCGCGACCGATTTCGAATTTTATTTTATTTTCTTCGTGTGTTTATTTGATACGCTCCGCTTCGTCCGTCGTCTTATCGAGGAGGATCGATTTTACTCGAAGAAGCCGTCCAAAAGACAACGAAATCTGTTTTGCCTCTTTCTTGAGGGAAAAAACGAAAAATAAAATATCGCTTTGTTGTTGTGTGTCTGCTTTGAGCAACAACATTAACAACAACAATAACTGACAAAATCGATGATATCTTCTCCTCTTTACATCACAACAGGGTACCAAATCCAAGGGTGGCCAAGCCGGTGTCGGCTACAAGGGTTCCACCGAAGCCGGTTCCGCCCCGAAGAGACGCGACGGTAAGGCTGGCTACGTCTACTCCTTGGGCGTCCGCAACGGCAAGGCGAACGTCGACGAATACTCCCCGATCTACTTACCGGAAGAATTCAAGACGGACGGCGACAAGTACGAAGGTAACTTGCTGTACTGGGCGGCTACGCTCGCCGGTATCATCGGTTCCGGTGCGCTCGCCATCTACTTGACTTCCGCCTTGTAAAAAGTTTGAAAGAGAGAAAGGAAGGAGAGGAGAAAATTTTTGTAGAACAAAGTGTTTTAGCAAACAGGAATAAAAGAGAGAGAGAAGGAGAAGAGAGAGAAGAAAGGAGAGGAGAGAGAGTGGAGGACGAGAGAAAGAGAGAGTCATCATTTGGCGTTCAACACACGCGCTTGATATTTTTGTCTTAGTTTTAGTTGATTTTGTAAAGAAGAAGAAACGAGACGATATTATTGTGTTGATTATATCACGCAACAACCAATAACAACGGGTAAAAAAGAAAGACACATTCATTCGCCGTCGTCGTTTTTGAAACAATTTTGTTCGTTGCGTTTGTTTTTTATTGACAATAAAAAACTAGTATATGCTTCTTTCTCGTCCTACAAAATCGTCTTCGCGTCGTGTGTTGTATTGATGTTGATCTTCTCGTTGTTGTTTTTCGTTTTGTTTTGCTCTACTAAATGTTGTTGTTGTTGTTATATATATATAAAAATACTCTGTTTTATTGTTTTATTGTTGCTGTTGTTCATCGAAGATCACGCTTGCTCTCCGCTGCTCCCGTTTCCAAGAGTTTCTTTAATCTGCGCGGCGTGTTTTTCCATACCACTCACCATGCCTTCTCCTCCAAACTCCTTCATCGCTTCTCTCTGTTCTTCGATGTTGATCGTTTGTTTTGTCTCCGCTTGTAACTCCGCTCTAGCCGCCGCCCTCGCTTTCTCTCGTTCCTCTTCCTCGGCTCGGATCTTCGCTTCTTCTTCGTCCTTTTGCTTTTGGATCTTTTCTTGCTCTTCCTTCTCCTTTTGCGCTTGCTCGTTTTTCACCTTTTGTTCGGCTTCGGCGATTTCTTTTTCGCGCTTCTCAATCTCTGCGTTTCGATTCGCTTCAATGTCTTTCTTTTGCGTCGCCGCGGCTTCAAAATCGGACCACAAATCATCTGGAACGGCATCGACGGCTTCCGTGGGCGCGCTCGCGTCCGCCGCAGGTGCACCCGCGGCGGCGCCCGTGTTTGCTGTGTCGTCCTTCTTGTTGAGATCGGACCAACCTTCTGGATTTTGCACCGCCGCGACGGGTTGCTTTTGGTCGCGTTTGATGCCCAACTCATCCACGGCGGGTTGTAAGAGCTGATTCGTCGACTGTTCGACTCGAGAGACTGGTCGGACGTTGGAAGTCCCATCGTCGTTCCCGCCACTGCCGGCGGCTTTGTTGCCCTTCTCGGGATTCGAGTCGCCGCCTTCCGAAGACGAAGAATCGGAATCGGAATCGGAATCGGAATCGGACGAGTCCGAGTTTGCGGGTTTCTCACCAGAAGCACCCGCTACAGTCGCCAAATCAGTGTTCGACGCTTTCCTCCTCGGATTATTCTTCAAGTTCGCTTCGCACGCTTCGAGTTCACGCATGGCTGCCGCTTCTCGCGCCTTGGCTTCCTTCACCAAATCCATAGCCGACGCCGACTTTTTGCTCTTCTTCGGTCTCAACTGCGAATCGCAGTACCTTTGAAGTCTCCAAAGCGTTTTCGAATCGAGTTCTTCGATGTTGATTTCAATCTCGTCGCCCTCGGCTTTGCCCATCGCTGCTTGCCCTTCTTGAACAATAGTAATCACCATCTCTTGCTTGCTCTCTGGAAGCTCTTGCAACGACATCGTCAACGCGTGCTTCTCATCAAACGTCATCTCTCTCGTCGGTAACGGCTCTTGATCGAGCTCAATGTACTTGCGATCTTTCGTAACTTTGCTTTGTGGAGTCGCGCGTTGTCGTTTGGCTTTCGGTTGACCGCTGCCACTTCCGACCGGGCGACCTCTTGGTTTACCAGTTGCTTTACCTCGACTCGCGGCGGCATACTCCTCCGGATCGTCGTCGTACATGTTCGCGTCAAAGTCGTCGTCTAAGAATCCGTCCATATTGCGCTCTCGAGGGGCGTATCCGCCACCACCACCCTTTTGTCTTCTCAACTCTGCCAATTCACGTTTCATTTCCGCGAGTAACTTGGCCTGCTCTTCCGCGAAAACCTCTTCTTGTCTGATCGGATCCTCCGGCGTGTTTGCGATTTCAATATCCTCCTTCGTGCGGATGTCCTCCTCGTCGCTCATTTTCTGTTCAACGTTGTATTTCACCCACCCTTCTTCGAACGCGCCGCGGACTGTTTCACCCATTTGTCCAGCATCCGTAGTCGTCCCATTATACAAGGCACAGTTATCGAAAATCAATCGCATGTCGTCCGCAAAGTCGGTCGGCCACGTGTACTTCTTCCCATCCAACTTCTCTTTCACTTTACCGAGATCCATCGGGTTCTTCACGATCTCGTAATAATCAGGGATGCCAAGCTTTACCGCGTCAACGGGTTGCGTGAAAATCCAGTGGAATTTGTTTCTTTTCACGTGGTTCAAAACGTCTCTGCACGATTTGATCAACACGTTTCTCCTCTTTTGTCGTTCGTCCTCAATTTGCGCTTCTCTTAACATCCGTCGATTCTTAATGATGCGTCCATCGCGCATTCTCTTGTGCGAGCGGTCAGAACCGAGACTCATGCTTGCCGGCTTCACCGTTCTGTTCGCGTATGGGTCCGGTCTTCTCGCGCTGTACGCATCCGGCGGCGGTAACATGTCGTTGAACATGTTATCGTACTGGTTGAACACGCCGCCGCTCGCTCGTAACTGTTCTTGTTTTCTCTCCGCCGCTTCTTTCTTCTGCCTCTCGACTTCCTCGACTCTTCTCTTTGCAATTGCAATCTCCTCCAATTTCTTTTTCAACTCTTGTTTTGCTAATTCTTTTTCTCTTTTTTTCATCGCTTTTCGTTGTTTTTTCCTCTCCGCTAACTCTTCCTCCGTGCACTCTTCGTCCGTCTTATCGCCACCGGCTAATGGAATCTCCAACACCGGCGTCGCGATAATCGACTCGACTTTTTGAAGGATGGCAGGATCCACTTCTTGCTTTGCCGGTGGTTCAGGAGGCGCAGACTGTTCCGGTTTCGGAACTGGCGCGACTGGTGCGACTGGCGCGGCGGCGGCGTGTCCTCCTCCTCCCGAGTACGGCTCCGCAACTTTGTGTCGATCGAAAATCCCAGACCGCCACGACATTGGGTCAACGCCCCCATTCATCATCGACCCGTGACTTTTCTTCCTCCCTTTCATCTCTTGCCAGTTCTCTTTAAACTGCTCAAACTCGCTCGATTTAATAAAGGCAAAACCTTTCGGGCACCTCAAGGCGAGCGTTCTCGAGAGCAAAAGTTCACCTTTTTCAGCCGGTCTCGCGCCGCTCGGGTAGTACTCCTCGTCGTCCTCGTCTCCTAATTCCATTTTCTCCGCCGCGACTCCCGCGTCTTCTTTCTCTTTCTCTTCCTGCGCGGCTTTCTCCGCCGGTCGGACGCCCCCGTTTCGCGTCATTTTTTTATTGTCTTTTTTCTCTTCTTTTCACTTCTTCTTCTTCTTCCTCTCGCGAAAGCTTCTTCTTCTCGAGTCGACGAATTTCTTCTTCTTCTCCTTCGCTTTGTTGTTGTTGTTGTTGTTGTAGCTCCTCTTCGCTTTTAATACTACTCTGTTGAGAAAGAAATAAAAAAGATTCGTTTCGTCGTCAGCGTCGTCTCTTCGCGTTGTACTAATCGCGCGCGCTTCAAAGCGCAGAGGAATTCGAGAGAGAGAAGGATGTGATCCTGATGTGACTAATCGAATCGACGTAATTCTCTCTCTCTCTTTCTGACGACGTGAACGAAGATAACAAAGACGGCAGTAAAGTTGCTCGTCAAACAATACTCTCCTCCTCCCAAAGCGTGTCGTTTAAAACGTACCTTTAAAGTTTCTGTGCGTGTTAAAGTGTTAAAGTGTTAAAGTGTGTGTGTGTGTGTTAAATGCGCGCGCCGGCCGCACAATTATACAAGAGGAAAATCTCGCAATTTTGCGGCTGCCTCTTCGCAAGAAAAGAAAAGAAAAAAAGAAGGAGACAAACGAAAGAAAGAAAATTCAATTCATGGAAAGATGACGACGGCAAACAGGAAGTAAAAACGTGTCGTAAAATCAACATCAACAAACACTCTTTATTATTTTCAAAATGTCTACGAGCACTAAAAGCTACTTACTACTCTTCGTCGTCGCCGCCACGAGTACTACTACGACTGCTACTACTACTACTCGAATAAGAAGAAGACAAAGACAAAGAACACGAGGGCGGATCCGCGCTTTTCTTTCCCAAACAAACGCTCATGTGCCCGCCGTGTTCTAACATTCTCAAAAACACCGCTTGGAAGCCGAACGAGTGCGCCGCTTCCACGCCTTTGACTTTGTCGTGGTAGTGGTACGGGGTCGATGGGTCGGGTTCGATGCCAAAACCGTATAAATCGACGGATTCGCAGGTGAGCATGGCAAAATATAAACCTTCCACGCCAGTTGGTGGGGAGTTGCGGCCTTTGACCGAGACGGCTTTGAGGTCGGCGAACGCGAGGTACGCTTTTTTGTATTGGCCTCGCGCGGCGCCGGCGAATTCAGGCGCCATGAAGTAAATTTTTTCCTCGCTGCCCCATTTTTTGTACAGAGCGTCCATGCTTTTTGCCGCACCAGCACCGAAGAGGAGCAACGCGTCTTCGGACGCACCTCTTGGTTTCCGTCGCAACCACGTTCGGGTCCATGCGTTGTTGATAACTCTGAAGGTGGTTTTCGAGCCGACTTTGTTTTCGAAACCGACGGTTGGACCGTCGTTGAAACGGAAAACGGCGTCGTGCGCGTCGATGGCCTCACCGTAATTGGCGTTTAAGTTGCTGCCACCGTTTCCCACGACCGCGCAGGATTTGAACTGTTTTTCGCGTAAATCTTCCGCCGGTAACACTTCTGGATTGTTCTTGCCGCTCGGATGGTACTTGTTACCATTTTGCGCCTTTGTCACTAAAATTCTCTTCACGTTTGCTTTCTTCCATTCCGGCGTTTTCGGTATCCACAACTGTGGGAGAACGATATCGAACGACTCTTTCAGTTTCTTCAAGTTCATGGCTTCTTTGGCTGCCGCGCCAACGCGATGGTCTGCGGTCGGGAGGAACGTATTGCCACCGGCGCTCGAGTCGGCGCTCTCGTCCTCGCCGCCGGTATCGTCCCCTTCCTCGTCGTTCGCGCTACCACCACCAAAACTATTACTACTAGAACTACTACTTCCTTTAGAAGATGATCGCGAACGGCTTCTTCTTCGTCCTTTTCGTGCCGTTCCCACGACGCCGGCGGTGGTCGCTTCTTCTCCTTCTTCGTCTACGTTGTTGTTGTTGTTGTTCAACTCTTCCTCTTCCTCCTTCTCATGCGACGACGAGGAAGAGGAGGAAGAGGAGGTGTCTGCTGAAACGCGCATCGTTGTATCCTCCTCTCGAGTCGTAGTCGCTTCTCTCCCCCACTTCGACGACGACGACGACGCAAAACTTCCAAACAATCGCACACCCAACGCGAATACTCCATTTTCATCATCGTCGTTGATGAGAAACTCTTTGACGATAAAGACGAAAAGCGAGACGCACAGAAGGAGTCTGCACGCGCGATAATACGAAGATTTTCTTTTATTGATTCTCCTCGACGACCCAGTTTTTGCTTCTCTTCTGGGAACGGAGAGGCCCATTCCTTCTTCTTTGTCTTTGTCTTCTTCTTCGTAAATGCGCGAAGTGTTTTTGTGTGGTTTGTGTGAGAAATCAACTCGGGATTTTAAAATATTACACTTTCGAAATTTTCATCATCATCATCATCATCACAACATCTGATCGTACTTGGTGTTATCCTCGTCGTATTCCGCGCGTTTCTTTTTATCGCTGAGAATAGAAAACGCGAACGCGATTTGCTTGAACCTCGTTTCCGCCTGTTGGAGTTTCGCGGCTTCGTCTTTCGAGTGGTGTTGTTTGTCCGGATGCCACTTCATGGCTTGCGTTTTGTACGCTTTGGCTATTTGTTTCGGACGAGCGGTTTGTCGACAGTCGAGGAGTTGATAAAGTTTTGGGGTTTTGGATGATTCACCGATATCGTCATCTTTATCGTTGTCGTCGTCGTCGTTCAAATCGACGTCGGAGCCGTAGCGTCCTTTTTTCTTGCCCGGCGTTTTTCTGTTCATGGCGGAAACGAGCTTGGCCAACTTTTGCACTTTTCGAGCGATGATCGGATCCTCCGGTGATAGCATTTGCGCTAAACGGATAGACTCGAACGCTTTCATACGTTTGTTGCCTAAGAGATAGATATCGTGCGAAATGACGTGCGCTTCAACGTTGTTGGCGTGTAAGAGTAACGCCTCCTTGGCACTTTTCAACGCCGTCTTTGCCAGTCGATTACGGTCGAGTTTTTCTCGGTTTGTTTCTCCGGCATTCGTCGATGAATACTCGAATCCACGTTCATTCAGAACAGTAGAGGATGATTCTGAATCCGAACCCGAGGAGAACGCGTCGTCTTCTTCGCTGCCACTACTCGTTCCGGAGGAAGCGCCCCGCGAATACGTTAAGATTCCTACCAGACTGGACGCGCGAGCGACGAGAATATTCGCGCGAAACCGCGTCGGTTGTCGACCCATGGATAGTTGTTCCAGGACATAATCGCACTTTTCCACGCACAACTGATACTCCTTTTGATCTGATAAACTTTCGATGGATTCTGAAATCGTTTCGAGTTCTCTCAATCGGTTCGCGAGCGTCTTGCATTTTTGCGAGTGTTTCAAAAGTTCTTCGTCGCACTCGTGCTCTAAGCTCGATGCTTCTAAACATCTCAACGCACCGCTCACGTCGTTTACTCTCCACTTACACTCGGCGAGAAGGTACAAACGATCGATAGAGTCTCTGGGAAGTTTGTTTTCGCACTCGTCCAAGGCGAATAAGACGCGTTGACACTTGATGCAATTTTCCACGTACTCAAATCGCGCGTTATTCTCAAAAGGAGACGTCGAAGTCGTTAGAATTTGTCTCAACATTTCCTCGCTCGCGATTAAGTTCTCCGCGTTCTTTTCTGCGTTTCTTTTCAAAAATTCCGCTTCGTCAAAGAGAGGTTTTCTCAGTTCGCCTTTGCGCGTCGCCTCGTTCTGCTTATTCGCGCGTTCCGTTTTACTCTTCAAAAGTGCCCTGGCCTCTTCTCGTCCTTTCGTAGCTTCCGCGTGCGTCTGATCGATGTGTCGTAAAATAAACTCGTACATTTCTATCGCTTTCGTTTCGTTATTTAACTTCATTTGCGCCTTGGCGCCTCTCGTCAAAGCCTTCTCGTATTTCGGGTCGAGTTTCAGAGCGTTGTCGCAATCCTCCGCGGCGATGACGTATCGTTCCAACTTCAACGCACAAAACGCCCTGTTTGCGAAGTATACCGCTTTCTTCGGTTCTAATCTGATCGCCTCCGTGTACGCCTCGAACGCGTGTTCGTGATCTTCGCGTCTTTGATTTTTAGTACCATTTTTCCTTTCCTTTGCCGTTTTCAAACATTTCGAACCGAGATCGTTCGCCTCGTCCGCTTTCTTCTCGTCGTACTCTCCGTCCTTCCACCACTCTTTTTTCGCGTCGCGATCGATCACCGAAGAAGTCTTTTCAAAAGTTTTTTCTTCTTCTTCCTTCTCCTTCCCCGCGATCTCGGCCAACTCCACGGTTAACTTTCGCATCTGTTTCAACATGCGTTGCACCTCGGGAGTGTCAAACGTGCCCACTTTTTTCGCCTGAAATACGAAATCTTTATACTTTTCCATCCTGTATATTTCTCCAGCTTCGATCGGGTCCATCGGACATAAACTGTCCACGATCATTTTCACGAGAATGTTCTCGCTCTCGTTTTCAACTTCCTCGCGTCGTCAAAGTGTGTTGTTGTTGTGGTAAAATAGAAGAAGAAGAAGAAGAAAACAATGATGAGAGAAAGAAAGAAAGAAATTAAGTAGAAGAAAAATCAAAGACGAAGAGTGACAAGAAAAAAAAAAGGGAGAAAACAGAGAAGCGTTTTTTTTTAATCGAAAAGAAGACAAAAAAAGAGAAAAGACAAGTCGGAAAAGTCAAGTCTAAAATTCAACAGAAGAATTCTTAACTGCCCCCTTCCGTAAATAATTCAGCAACGATGCGCGCAGCAGCAGCAACATCATCAGCAGCAACAACAGCGACACAGAATCATCATCATCGTCAGACGAATAAGAAGAACAGATCGAACGATCGCAAAATACTCCTCAGATCTGTTCTTCTCAGTCAACGAGGGGGAAAAGCGAATTCATTTTCATCAAATTCGTTTTCGACGGCGGCTTTTAAGAGAGATGATGAGAAGAGGAGAACCTTTTCGCCGGTGATGGCGGCAGCAGAAGGAGGATCATCAGCGAGAGACCAACAAAATACGAAGAAATCGTCGGCGAAAGAAACCGGCGTGGACGTGTGGCCGTCCGGTGAAGCGCACGATCACATGACGTTTTGCGTTTTTGGCGCCTCTGGTGATCTCGCGAAGAAGAAAATCTACCCTTCGCTTCTCGCGTTATTTTACGAAGGGAGACTGCCAAAGTCGTTTTCGGTGTTCGGGTACGCGCGATCGAAAATGACCTCGGAGGAGTTTCGCGAGAGAATACGAATGAGTTTAGGATGCAGAATAGACGCGAAGGAGAACTGCGATGAATTTATGGAGGAGTTTTTGAAGCGGTGCGAGTACGTGCACGGGAACTACGACGAAGGCGCGGATTTCGAAAAGTTAGATCAAGAGATGTTGAAGACGGAAGAGGGGAAGAAAGCGATGAGAGTGTTTTATTTATCCATTCCGCCGTCGATTTTTGTACCGGTGGCGCAAATGAGTTCCAGATACGTGCAATCGAAAACCGGGGAAACGAGAGTGATCGTGGAGAAGCCGTTTGGGAGAGATTTGGAAAGTTCGAGAGCTTTGACGAAAGCTTTAGCCGCGGAGTTGAGCGAAAAGCAAACGTACAGAATCGATCACTACCTAGGGAAGGAGTTGATTGAAAACTTGACCGTTTTGAGGTTTTCGAACATTATGTTTCAACCGTTGTGGAATAGAAATTACATTCGCAACGTGCAGATTAATTTTTCGGAGAATTTTGGTACCGAAGGCAGGGGCGGCTATTTCGATAACTACGGCATCATTCGAGATATCATGCAAAACCACTTGTTACAGATTATGGCGTTGTTTGCGATGGAAGAACCGGCATCGTTGGACGCGGAGGATATTCGCGACGAAAAAGTTAAAGTAATTCGATCGATTCGGGATATCGATATCGACAACGTCGTTCTGGGACAATACAAAGGGAAAACGAGCGGCTCGAACGTGTTTCCTGCGTATTTGGACGACGAAACCGTTCCGAAAGGTTCCAATTGTGCCACGTTCGCAGCGATCGCATTATTCATCGATAACGCGAGATGGGACGGCGTCCCGTTTTTGATGAAAGCGGGAAAAGCTTTACACAAGAGAGGGTGCGAAATTCGAATCCAGTTTCGACACGCGCCGGGGAACATTTACGCCGATAAGAAATCGAAACCAATCTCGAGAGGCGGCGGAGGCACCGCGGGAGACTCTTCCAACGCGCAGTGCAACGAATTGGTCATTCGTATTCAACCAGATGAGGCTATTTACTTGAAAATTAACAACAAAGTTCCAGGTTTAGGGCACAAAATGGACCGATCGATTTTAGATTTGACGTACAAATCGAAATACTCCGTCGGCGAGTTACCGGACGCTTACGAACGTCTCATCTTGGATGTCATTCACGGCGATAAGAGATTGTTCATCCGTAACGACGAGTTAGAAGCCGCGTGGAAATTGTTCACACCGTTGCTTGAAACCATCGAATCCGAAAATATTCCGCCAGAGTTGTACCCGTACGGTTCCAGAGGTCCGATCGGCGCGCACTATTTGGCCAGTCGCTGGAACGTTCGATGGGGCGATACCAACTAATACTACGAGGTATGTATGATGAAAAAAAATGAATACATACACGAGAGAGAGAGAGAGAAAGAGAGAGAGATGTTATCACAACATTGTCACACCGCGCTGTTGCTTTTACTATTATTATTACTACTACTATGTTATAAATGATATGTGTTTTAAAAATGAAACTGCTCTACTCTGATGTTTCGTATTGTCACGCCAACGCAGTGAAAAAGAAGAGCAAAATTGGCCTTTTACGGCACTTTCTCACCCACTTGAGATACACCCACTTTCCGAAAGAACAGAGAAGAGAATGTCTTTTTGCCGCTGCCCCCGATCATCGTCGAACAAACGCCAAATCTCCTTCTTCCTCGTGATTGTTGTCTTTTTCCTCTCTCTTCATTCTTCTTTCGCGCAAGAGTTTGAGGATAAAGAGAAACTCATGGACGAACTCGATCGCTTGAAAACATTCACGGAGACGAGAATAAAAAACAAAGAGACGGTTTTACAGGCGAAAAAAGACGCCTGGGACAGAGAGGAGAAGTTGGATAAGAGTTTGGACGGGTTAGAGTTGGAGGATAAGCTGGAGAGGCAGTTTGAGGCGGATTTAGAGCAAGTGAAAGAGCTCGGAGGCGTGGTTAACCGACGGATGCTCAAAGAAGCTTATTAGATAGATAGAGAAGAAGGAGAAGAAAAAGATAAAGAAGACAAAGAAGACAAAGAAGAAGAAGAGAGCAGAAGTTGATCACGTGGTATTGTTAGTGTTGATGATGATGCTCTGTGATTATTAATATTACTCTTTTTCTTTTTCTTCTTCTTCTAATATTATATGTGTTTACGTAAAATCAGTTGATCTCGTACAGAACCTTCCCTCGACTTTTACCAGCTTCCAAATAGTCGTGACCTTCTTTCGCTTGATCCAACGGAAAGCATCTGTCCACCGCCACCTTCAACTCACCCGATTTAATCCAACCGAAAATATCGTTCGCTCTCCACATCAACTCCTCTCTCGTTTGCGTGTAGTCGTTCAATTTTGGTCGCGTTAAAAACGCTGATTTGTTGATTAACTTCAACGGCGGAAAGGCCGGGACGGCACCGGAAGCGTTGCCGAAAGAGACAAAGATGCCTTTGGTGGCCAAGACTTCAATCGAGGTTTCCCAAGTCGCTAACCCGATCCCGTCAATGACGCACTTCACGCCTTGCCCGTTTGTGATTTCCATAACTTTTGGGACTAAATCCACCGAGGAGTAGTCTTCGTACGAAGTCCCGGGTGCTTCGTCGTAGACAATCAACTCATCCACGCCAGTACCTTTGGCAATATCCACCTTAGACTTAGAGCACGTGCCGATGACTTTATATCCTCTTAACTTTGCCATTTGCGCGGCCCATTGGCAGGTCCCGGAACCGGTGCCGTGGATGAGCATCCACTCGCCCGGTTTGATCAACTGCGCGTGCGCGGAGTGGGTCAAGTAATGCGCTGTCATGCCTTGTACCCCGCATGAAACGGCCACATCTAACGGAATCTCTTCAGGGACGGTAACAACCTTATGCGCTGGAACCGCGGTGTACTCCGCGTACGTTTGAAACACCGAAGAATACGCCACTCTGTCGCCGACTTTCACGCCTTGCGCTTCCGCCTCCGGCGACGTCGCCGCGACGAAACCGCCGCCTTCTTGGCCGCCAATAAAAGGTAAGTCTCTCTTATACAAACCCGAACGGTGATAGGTGTCGATGAAGTTAATCCCGGAGAATTTGTTCTTGATCAACACCGACCCCGGGTTCAGCTTTGGCGTCGGGTAATCTTTCTCGATTTTCATCACCGAGGACGGTCCGGTTTCGCGAATCACCGCAGCCGTCTGTTTTATTTTATTGTATTGGAGAGAGAGAAAGTTAATAAAACGATACGTGTGTTAATTTGCGCGCGTGTGAATGAATCCTCGTCATCATCGTCGTCAAATTCGTTTAGCGAGAGAGCCGCAACAGCAACAGCAACAGCAGCAGCAGCAGCAGCAGCAGCGAGAGAGAGAGAGAGAGAGGCGGCGAAGAGATGATGAGAGACCTTTTAGAAACGAACTTTTTCCCGAGCGCAGAGGTAAAACAATAAAACAATACGACGACAAAAAACGACAACCACTCACCATGACGTTCGGAACGGACGAATAAGAACACGTTAACTTGCCGCCACAATTCGCAAATGCGAGCGAATTCAACGCCGCCCGGGAGCCTCTTCGTAAGATGGAGTGGTATGCAACCATTTTATTTTTATTTTTATGTCGTTTTCGAAGAGGTGGATAAGAAGCCGTCAAAACTCTTTTTCAGTCCTGTGAAGGAAAAAAAAAAGTGCAAAATTTTCAATCGTCTATAAATCTGGCATCTCTCTACACTATTATTTTATACGGTACACAAGCGCTAACTAATAATCTATCATCTATCGTCACTACTCTTTCTATTCTATTCTATTCTCTTTTTACTCGTGGTGGTTAAAAACATTTATTTGTCTTCTATTATTGTTTGAACAAAACTTCATCCAACCAAGACGTTTCGACGAGCGATAAACGTTTCTTTGATTTCGTCGAAGCGGAGGAGCCGAGCGAGAAGACGACGCTGGATTTCGACTCGTATTCTGCGCGCATTTTACGCGCGAGCACGTCGTCGGTGTCGTGGACTATTCGAGCACCGAATGAAGAGACGGCTTTAGTATTTTTGTCGTCTTGGGAAAGTTCTTTTGTCGTGGTTGTTTCGCCGAAGCTTTTGAAAGACCGGCGATTTGCTTCTTTTTTATTCGTCTCGGGAACGATGACTTCGTCCGGTTGGTTTTCTTCTCGTCGAAGGACGAACGCTGGGAACCCACTCGGGACTCGCGCGTTGATCGAACCTTCGTTGTTCGTGTATACTTGAACGTTCGTGACTCTCGGGGCGAAATGTATGGATATATCACCACCATTATCGCTTCCTTGACTTCGCGCGTCAATCGTCACTTCCGCGTCTTCGTCCCCGCATTCCACGTTTTCTAACGATATGTCACCACCGTTCGTGATGCATTTGGTATTCCCACTCGCGCGAAAATTCTTCTTCGAGCGTATCTCGCCTTTCTTCGTGTGCAACTCGCAATCGTGCACGAAAACGGAATCAATGTGAATGTTACCACCCGTTCCGGCGTCTATTCGCAAATCGTTCGCTACCACTCTCTTGGCAATCACGTCGCCGCCGTTCGTTTTAATCGACGCGTTCGCTTGTATCGTTTCGCATAAGACATCACCGTTTAACGTTTCCACGTTCACGTACGCACCTTTGACGCTCTTTAAGAATTGCACGCATGCCGGCGGCGATGATGATGATGCCGATGGCGCATCGTCCGTTCCATCCTCGTCGGTTTCGTCGTCGTCCTCGTCCACCACCGTCACGTCCACGCTCGCCTCGGCGATATTCGCGTTCACCGTCAACGAACTCTTCTTCCCCATCAGCACGTCTAAGGATACAAATCGAGGTGGAATTTTGCACTCGATGACACACACCTCGTTGTTATTGTTGTTATTGTTGTTGTCTTCGTCTTCTCCTTCGATGTCTGAGACGGTGTATGCGTACACGTCTCCGTTCTCGAGCTTTTCCGCCTTTAGTCGTAATCGCCCACCACTCCCACCGCCTTCATTTCTGCTCGACGAAGATAAAGAAGATAAAGAAGAAGACAAAAAAGAAGAAATCTCCACGCGTTCGTCGCCGGGGTCTACATTTCGAACCACTATTTTCTTCCCTCCGTGTAAATCCATCACGCGTAAGGTTTTGCCGACGGCGATTGGAAATTCGAATTTTTTTTTAATGTTGTTGTTGTTGTTGTTGTTGTTGTTCAAGGATGATGATGATGAGAACGGTGCGAACGACGTAAACGTAAACGACGGTAGGACCATCATCGCGCTTCTCACGATCGTCGTCTGTACGCAAGAACGCCGAGGCAGCAAAATCTGCCGCAGCATTGATTGTTCTCTTTTGCGTGTGCGTGTATTCGTATGAAGAAGAGAGTTCGTTATTTTTTGTTTCGTTTGATGATGATACACTGTGCTCTCTCTCTAAAAATGTGGGTTTTTTAATCTTGATGAAGGTGTCTCTGTGGGTTGTTGTTGTCGTTGTTCTGTTCGTTTTGAAGCCGCTGCTGTTGTTGTTGTTGCAAATTTGGAACTCTCCACGCCGGGAACAACGAAGCCAAAAAGGAATAGGCGAATATTTTCAACTCGCCGAACCAACTTTGCGGCATAGCGTCGGTATATCCCGCGACATGCGGCGGTCGTCGGTAGCGTTGACGACGTCCGTTCCTGATGTTATTTCTATTGTTATTGTTGTTATTCCCTTCGTCTCTCGCGTTGTTGTTGTTGTTGTTGTTGTTGTTGTTGTTCGCTCGAGCGTCTGCCCCACCTCCTTGTTGCGCTTCGTTTTCGGGAGGTAAATAGGCGCCAAAGAGAGCGTCCCAAACGGATTCTAAAACGCCGGTTTGGTACAAGTATCCGATGACCGCCGCCGTGATGTACATGGCCATTTTCTTCCTCGACGCGTCTTGACAAGCGAATGCGGTGATTAAAATGAGCTTGAACATGAGTTTCAAGTCGATTCGGAACTGGATGACTCGAATTACTTCGACAATTTCTTCGCCGTCCTCACCTCTTCGAACGATGCGTTGATACGGTTGATTCGGATCGAAATCGATGTCTGGATTGTTGTTGTTGTTATTCGCCCGGGCCAGCGCTGCTCCTAATGCTTCGGCTCCTTGCGGCACGTTTGGGGCAGCATCTGCCGTTGCTCCTGCGACGTTAGTGCCACTCGCACCGCTTCCTCCTATTTGGCTCGTCACATTTTCTTGCCGTTGAAAAAATGTTGATTGTTCGAGAGCGGCGTTCGTTTGCACGTACGCCAATCCCGGCGATCTAGGAATTACCGTCGCGTTCGGTCGCAAGCTCCTAAACGCCGCATTATAAGCCGCATTGTACGCATTTATCACCATTGGTGAAACCATCACCGCGCCTGGCGGTGGAGATTGTTGTTGTTGTTGTTGTTGTTGTTGTTGTGGCGTCGAGGTTGCGTTCGGTTGCGCGCTCGCCAAAACGTTCCTATCGACGTTACTACTCCTACTCCTATTATCGTCACTCGTCTCTCTCGCCTCCAATCTCCTCTTCTCTCTCTCTTCTCTCTCGCGTTCCAGTTCTCGATTTGATTTTCTCACGATCATGTGCACAATCTTCACTTCGTCTTCGTCGTCTTCTTTTCTTTCGTTTCCTCGTCTTCTTTCCTCGTCTAACACATCCTCCTCGTCGCTGCTGCTCAGATATCTCAGTTTCTCTCGGTTCAACCCCAGCGCGTTTTCCAACGTCTCCTCGTCTTCTTTTAAAACTTTGCCTTGGTACAAAAAACAGATGTATTTCGGATTGGTTGGTTTATGTAAAGAAGACTTTGATATTAAGCGTTTGCTCGCGTCAACTTTCAAGTCTTTCACCGTTTTCTTCGCGTCGATTCTGATTTTTCTTTTTTTCTTCTCACCAAAATCGTCTGTTTCTCTCGAATCATCATCGAATAACGCAATATCGTCGCTTTTGATTTCCACGGTCACGTACCGCACACTACTTTTGTTCTCTCCTCCTCCTCGTTCTTCTTCTTCTTCTTCTTCTTCGAAAAGCTGCGCCTCTTCAATTTCCATCTTTCTTCTTCTTCTCGTGTCGTCAATCAACTGCTGCGTGTGTAGAAATGAAATGAATGAAAAAAGAAGAAGAACACGAAAAAGGAAAGTTTTTTCGTGTTGTGTGACGTTTTCTTTTTTTTCGAGGAGAGCTAAAAAGAAAAGTTCTTCTCGATGAGAAAGAAGAGAAAAAGTGTCATCAAATTCTCTTCTCTTCTTCGTCAAAAAAAAACATTGGACAGAGGAGTTTTTGTGAAAACAACACTCAAGTCTTTTCTACACACACATATAATACATATGTTTCTAAGATTGTGTGATTTTGGTATGATTATGGTATGATGGTTTGAAAGTGGTATGATTGAATGATTGTGGTGTGATGGTTTGGAAGTTGTGTATGCGAAGGAGAACAACTGAAGAAATTGCAAACAGTTGTGAACAAAGTACACACACTTTTTTCTCGTTTTCTTCAAACTCCGAAATACCATACAAAGCACTTCCTTAAGTTTTCGGTTTTTGCAACTTTTTTATTTCACGAGATGACTTGAGAACTTCCTGAAGACCTCTGAAGACCAGGTCATTAAACCTTCAGTCGTGATTAGGTTTGATATTGTGTATCCTCGTGTATCGCTGAAGACCCTGAAGAGCAAAAGTGTTCTTTTTTATTCTTTCTTTTATCAATAATATTTAAAATATAAAAAGGTCTTCAGGGTCTTCATCGAAAGTACGAATAGACACAAACTCAAATCAAATCGCGGCTGAAGACCACCCCTACATAATCTTCAGATTTTTAACACAAGTCTTCATGGTCTTCAGGAACGGTGGTGTTTGTTCACTTTTTTCCCAACCTCTAATAAATACGAACTTTACAAAAATATTTTTTCTCGTCCTAACTTAAAGAAATAATGAGCTTTCGAGATGGCATAATTTTTAAAATATCATCACCTCATACCGAAAAAATATACATAGGATGTTCGAGTCTCCCACTAAATCGGGCGGTTTCGGGGCTTCGAGCGAGCGCGAAGTTTCGCAAACTCTCATGCAACATACTTTTCCAGGCGGGCGATATCCAAAGCGAAGTATTGGAAAAGTTCCAGGACATTACCGTTCTCGAAATGCGAAAGAAACTCGGCGCAATACAAACACAATACCTCGAAAAGTGCGTCAATACAAACAGAGCAGGGCGAACGAACGCAGACAGATACAGAGAGACAAAAAGACAACTCGAAATGTACAGGGAAAACAAAGACATGTTCAACAGGAAACACGCTCTGAAGAATATGCGAATCAGGGGCTTACCACCGAGACCTTCGACGATACTCAAATACAACATCACGGATGAAGAAATCGCAGAATGTTGTAAAAGAGTTTAATAGGTTAAAAAAAATATTCTCAGTAAGTAGTATATACAAAATGGAAACTGAACGAAAGTTGTTGAAAATCCCCTTAGGCTTCCGATCAAAAATACCCAGGCGAGGTATTTACGAATACCAACGTCCCGAGAACTTTGCAAAACATAACGCCTTGTGTAAGAGAGACGAGAACTACGGCATACTGATGGGCAAACCGAATAATGCGATATGCTTAGACTACGACATTTACGACCCAAACTGTGAGGACAAACAAAAATACACGCTCGAGTATTTTAAGAAAGTGTGTGGTGACGATGTTTACATTTCCAGGACGCCGAGCGGTGGATACCACGCGGTCTTTCGATACGAAGCTCGATTTGATACGTGGAAGAACGCGACGAAAATCAACGGGTTCATAGATATACGAACCACAGGCGGGTACATTTGTGGAAACGGATGTGAGACAGAAAAGGGTTCTTACTGTCGTCTTAACGGGAACATTTTGAAACTCACAAATATGCCCGACATTTTATACGAACTGGTAGAGAAGAACGCCAACTTCGCAATTCGGGGAAGAATAGAAACTAAAGCAATGTACCAAAATATCGAGACACAAGGAATCCCAGGCGATATCAACACCGAGTTACAACACATTGGATTCTCGGGCATATATTGGACGACAAGTTATGGGTTCAAGTGCGACCAAAACTCAGGAGAGTGTCCTTTGTGTGGAAAAATTTCACACTTCTCGAACAACTTTCGCGTCACCAAACACGAACCAACTGGCGATTGGTACGTCGCCAACTTCAGTCGCGAATGTCGCTCGACCAAATTTATCCAGGGCACGGAAAGTAAACTTCCAAGTTTTGCTTTCATATTATAACACTCGATAAAATATGAACTTGGGAAAATAAAATCTTGCGCTATACTATGGAAGCATCCAAAAAAGAACCAAACATTTTACAAACGTACGAAGAATTGAAGAGTGATTTTGAGAACCACGCGTGTCGCGTTGATGATGTCTTATTGTATCCAGTACTGGATACCAAAAATGAACGCACGTTGTACACTTTACTCCAAATGAAGGAGCGGTTTTCGCACTTAAAATATTCGGAGGGGAAAACAGAACACAAGTTCGTCCAAGAGTGGGCGGACGACCCGAACAAGAAAGCGTTCAGAAAAATGGACGTCGTGCCGAAGGGCTGTCCTTCCGATGTGTATAACTTATGGGATGGGTACGACATAGAGAAGAAGAAAGTTGTGTCGGAGGAAACGGGGGACATCCAACCTTTTCTCGATTTGCTTTGGGATATGAGCGGAGGAGAGGAAACAGTCCAAGAGTACCTTTTGAAGTGGATTGCTTTTCTGTTTCAAAATCCTGAAAAGAAACCGAAGACGGCGTTGGTATTCCAATCGAAGGAAGGAAGTGGGAAGAATGAGTTTTGGGGGTTCATTGGTAAACTTATGGGAAAAGCGACGTACTTGGAAACGTCCAACGCCGAGAGGGATATTTTTGAAAAACACAGTTTGGCGCTTCAAGGACGTAAACTCGTTTTCATAAACGAGATGAATAAGAATATACACAAAAATTACGAGGACCGAATGAAGGGTTTGATAACAGACGTTTCGCTCTATTTACGTCCACTTCACAAACAGTCGTTCGAGGTTGATAACTTGGCAGGGTTCATACTCGCAGGCAACAGTCGTCTCTTAGTTTTGGTGAAGAAAGAGGAGCGACGTTTTGTTTTGGTCGAAGTTCGTGGTGAGTATTTGCCGAACACACCTAACCATGAACCGTTTTGGTCGAACTGGTTTCGATGGAAGAACGAGGAGCAGAACCAACTCGCCGTGTATAAGTACCTGATGAGTATAGAGACGAACGAGGAGTATATCATCACGAGGCGTCCAAAAACGCGGTACTATCGAGAGACGATCCAAAAGTGTCTCCCTCCTGAAATCAAGTGGTTGGAACACTTTGTTTGCGAAGAGTTCCCGCAGACGTTCTGTTCTAAGAACAGAGGTTTGTATAAATTACACCCCATGTACGACTCCAAAGTTTCTTCGGGTACCCTTGTATCGAGTTATGCGGTTTTTATTCGGGGCTGGAAAATGTCGGAACCGACGGATGCGCAGTTTGGGAACAAAATAAAAGATATGGTCGAGCGTGAAGGTTTGCCTTTTACGAAAGGAAGGAACGAATATGGACGCGTCGCCTGGATATTTTCGAGACGTGGTGTGTATGATTGGCTGACAGAAAAGGAATACACGGAATACCTATTGGGAAACGAAGACGACGAGTACGGTGGAATGACACCTCCGGTGAGAACGGAGTACTAGGGGAGAGAAAACGTATTTAACTAAATACTGACACCCATTGTAAGATACTATTTTAATTCACGATACTAACTTAGAATGAAGACGAATAAAGAATCCCTCCGCGACCCCTCTTACTCTATAAACTCGCCTTCGGCGACACTATAACAGAAGAAAAATACGCGAAATGTTGTATCGATATTGAAAGTATTTTTGAAAACATAAAAAATACGACGAAGGGGATGAAAGAAATTTCGTCTCTTTATTAAAAGTAAAAGTGTTTTTAAGGAATCAAATTACCAATACTCGTCCCTTCTTTGCGCGTTGTTTCGCTGGAGACGAATAGAGAATCCCTCCGCGACCCCTCTTACTCTATAAACTCGCCTTCGTACCAGAAGAAAGTTCGTACCTATATCGAAAGTATTTTTGAAAACATAAAAAATACGAGGAATGAGATGAAAGAAACTTCGTCTCTTTATTAAAAGTAAAAGTGTTTTTAAGGAATCAAATCACCACTACCCGTCCCTTCTTTGCTTTCTTCTTTGCCTCTTCCTCGCGTTTCCTCTTCTCGAGTACCTTCGACCGCGTTTGTATCATTTCGGGTTCCTCGTAGACGAGTTTCCTCTCGTCAATTTTAATCATATTTTCGACGAGTATGGGTTGGATTTTGCGCACGTATAACTCGGTCGCGAGCGGCGAGTGTTTCATCGTCTCAGATAATTTCATAACGTCTTCTTCCTTGATTTTCTGCGAGATGTACGCGTGGCGTAGGAGATTAATCACACCGGGTGTTTTGGTTTGTCCCTGGACTTTACCGTCCTTTATCCCAGCCTCGACCAACCATGCGGCAATTGTCGCGGACATTTTACCATCCTTGCCAAACGTGCCGAATAGGTGTTCACCGTTTTTGAGTTGGTGTTTTGTGATATAGTTCGAAATAAGTTTGGACGTCGCATCGCTGAATCGAACCACGACTCGTCCAAAAAAATCCATCGTTTTATACACGTTTAAATATATCGTCCAAACTCCGTTCTTTTTGACGATATAGTTCATCGTTTTCTCAACGTTCCCTGTCATATTTGGCGGGTTGATGACGAGTTTTCCTAAATCGTCTCGACTCGGGAACTCCTCGTAGACGGAAATGTAGAGGAACTCCTTACTCTCGCGTCCGAACGTATCTTTGAATATTTTTTTAATATCCGTGAACCCGTATTTGATAGTGTATTTTCTTTTATCGGCGATATACGAGTCAGCTTTCTTTTTCGTGACGGCGTTGAAATTGTTGAGCCAATTCAGATCGGTTTGGAACTCGGGTAAAAGACCCGGGACGTTTCGGTAGAGCACGTACAGTGCCTGGTTGGTCGAGAGCGTCGTCGAGGGGTTCGATGCCTCTTTATCGCGTAACTTTTTGAGTATCGGTCCGATGCGTTCTTTTTTCAAACACCTACGAACGTCCTTCAAACACTCGGACGGGAGAAACCTCGTGAAGAAGAGATAGACTTGTCCCGATTTCCAATCGTTCTCCTTCCCGAACCGCATTTGTATGGTGGTTTCCTTTGCCTTTTTACCCGTGATGTTGATGACCCACGAGGTTGGTTGTCCGTCGGCACCTCTGTTCCACACGTAATCGTGGAACGTCTTTAGAGCAAACTGTTGCCCCGGCGGAACTTTGAGTATTTTTCCACGCTGTTCGACCATAAGTTTTTTGAACGATTGGACGAGTTTCTGTTCGTCTTCCTTGACGTTTTCGGTGAGTTGTTGCTGCTCGAGATACTGTGCTTGTATCCGTTTGGTTTCCTCGTTGACGGATAATGCTGGTGCGTACGCGGACGGCGCGAACGCGACGACGAGCGGCAGGTGATTGCCCTCTTTTCGTATCGCGTTTACCTCGGCGTTCGATATGTCGTATTTTTTTGTCGTGTTCTGCTGAGGAATCGAGCCTTCGCGTATTCTATCGAGTATGCGTTTCCTGTTGAAATTGTACTTGTTCGTGTCGTCGCTCATACGCTTACGCATGGCGACGGCGGATTGTTTTGTCGAGTATGTGGTGTTCATATACATCATACCAACATTTTATTTCACGAAGATTGTCCTGGTATTTTTGAATTTTTTTTTCTCAGGCTAAAGTACCAGAAAAATATGGCTCCCAAGAAATCCAAAGTTAAGAAACCAAAAGTGAAGAGAAGCGTCACCCAGCCTGCGAAAAGCATAATCGAGCGAACCATTTGCTCGCACCCTATGTTGAAGCGCGTTCAGAAGGAGGTGCGCGAGCTGAAAAAGAAATCGGTGAAAAAGTATAAAAAATAATTAGGTATCAAATAGTTTCAACGTATTTTCTACACGGTGCGTTCAAAGTATTTTTTTCTTCAGCAAGCCAGATATTTTTGGTTTGCCCTCCTCCTTCTTTTTGTCGTTTGTCTTTTCGACAAATAGAATCTTTTCCCGAATAAATAACCTCACTATTCAAACGCGTACGACGGTACTTCAAAACAAGTACTCGTACCTAAACGCGGTAAAAAGAAGTACCAACACTTCCTCTACCCCGTTAATCATCTTAATCAACGAAAGTCGCCTTCGGCTCCACTCGTAAGTAAAGAAATAGAAACCGAATTTTAATCGTCGTCGTCGTCGTTTTTCCCGAAGTCGCGAGAAGTTCCCGAAGTTGCGGATACACAACATCAAACCAAATCGCGACATGACTTGAGAATATCCTGAAGACCTCCTGAGACCAGGTCAAAGCACCTTCAGTCGCGATTTGGTTTGATGTTGTGTGTCCTCGTGCATCCCTGAAGACCCTGAAGAAAAAAAGTTATCACGACTATTGCCGCAACCCAGACCGCAAACCAAAAGGCATATGGCGATACACTACAGATTCAAATTCGTGCTGGGAATATTGTGATCCCCTATTATGATAACATGACCTCCCACTACTTTTTATTTATAAATAATATTGTTATTCTATTGAAGTACTAAATAATTGCTCTTTGTGTAAAATCTAAATAATACTAAAAGTACTAACAATTTTCAGAAATTTTCACTAATGGCACACGAACTCGGTGGCCCGTGATTCACGTCTGAACACGTAAACTTATTTTGAAATGCGGTGGCCTCATAAAACATGCTGTAAGAATCCGTCACCTGCGAGGTGATCCATTCACCAATGTCATGATTAAAAGAAGAGGCTTGGCGAAACATTTCCCTCATATCCGTCACTGCTTCTGTCTTCCAACTACCAATATCACTATTGAAAAAGTAACTCCTCAAAAACATTTCGCGCATAG